>Ga0272443_10000548_pt1 | contig 67320 bp, 60 predicted proteins | sample SSMAcet12_FD_193581 | JGI IMG/M metagenome (GOLD analysis project Ga0272443, IMG submission 193581) | Marine sediment archaeal communities from Little Sippewissett salt marsh, Falmouth, MA, United States - SSM-Acet-12 | ecosystem: Environmental > Aquatic > Marine > Wetlands > Sediment ...
TATTTTTAAACTCATGCCTGATTCTCGTCATGAGTTCAGGATGAACCGTTACGGATGTTGGTGTCTGGATAGTACGGAATCCAAAAAAAATAGCCCCGATAACCTTTTCACGAAAAAAATCAGTGGTCACCTCATACGTCTTTCCCATGTTCCTCTCTCTTTAATTGTTTTAAATCGACCTTCAAGGGAGCGCTCGACGGTCAAGAACATTGTTGTCGAGGCATTTGCGTCAAACCCCTCAAAGCCAAGGCAAAGGCAGCAATCGTGTTGTGTCCGGGCTCATATGAAAAGGCGCAGACACCTTGAGATCGTTATATCTCCACATAGACCTCGTCACCCCTTACCTCTACAGGAAAGCTGGAAACTCCTCTGGCAGGGTTGTAGCGGTCTTTTCCGGTCAACGGATCAAATTCCCAGCCATGCCAGGGGCAGACAAGATAGCCATTCTCAATCGAACCCTTGGCTAAAGGGCCTCCTTCGTGGGGACAAATCCCGTCAAGAGCGCAGATTTTGCCATTGACATTCACGAGCGCTATGGTCTTGCCGCCGGCATTCACCTCCATTACTCCGGACTCATGCAGCGTCCGGGCACTATCGAGTACTTTAATCCATCCCATAAGTTGCAAAATCAGCGATTGGTTAAAACCATTTTTTCTTTTTGAAATAGAGCACCATACCAACAACAATGAGTCCCATCACGCCAAGCGCACCGAAGTAACCCCAACGCCACTCCAGCTCGGGCATATAGCGGAAATTCATACCATAGACTCCTGCTATAAACGTCAGGGGAATGAAAATTGTTGCTATCACCGTCAGGACCTTCATGACCTCGTTCATCCGATTATTGACGTAGTTCATGTAGGTATCATGCATTGCCGCCACCATGTCACGCAAGGTTTCGAGAATATCGATCACATGAATGGTGTGATCATAGACATCTCTGAAATAGATGAGATTAGACTCATCTATGACGCTGAACTCGTTTTTTGTTATTGAATTAACGATTTCGCGCAGAGGCCAGGTGGATTTACGAAGCTGGATCAGCTCTTTTTTCAGATCGCTGATCTCCCGGAACGTCTCGATGGAAGAATCGCTGAAAAGCTCTTCGTCAAGACGTTCGAGCTTGAGTTCAACCTTGTCAAGCACATCAAAATAATTATCGATAACGATATCGATCAACGCATATGCCAGATAATCAGCCCCTTTTGTGCGAATCCTTGATTTTCCCTGAACAAGACGCTCACGAAGCGAGTTGAAAATATCTCCCGGCTTTTCCTGAAAAGAGATAAGAACACCCTTGCCAAGCACCAGGCTCAACTGCTCCTCTGAAACCTTCTGCTGCTCTTCATCGTAGGATATCATTCGAAGAACACAAAAGACGATATTCTCATACTCTTCGATTTTAGGACGTTGTCCGGTATGGAGAATATCTTCCAGAACGAGAGCGTTAATATCGAAAATCCTCCCGGCATCGGCGATCACATCAACCTCGCCAAGACCGTCGATATTGATCCATGTCGTCGAAACGCTCTGCTTGTATGGCAGACAATCCTCGATTCGACGGACCTCCCGGCGCTCAACATGAGCCTCATTGAAATCGATCACACTGATGCGGGTTTCATCCTGTTTCTTTTCACCCAGATGAATGAGACTTCCTGCAGGAAGGCCGATCTTGCGAGAGTAGTTGCGACTGAACTTTGCCATAACCTGACCGTTTGAATACCTGGATAGTCAACGAAGATGCTGACGAAAACTATATGGAAATCGTTCTTGCTGAAATAACGAGCGCCAGAAGCAACAGGGTAACAACCCATATGATAATATACGAGCGCATAGCCTTTTTTGCAGTCTCCTTCTCCCACCATGTTCTTGGCTGGATTCCCTTAATGAGAAAGACAAGCTTGCATGAAAGATTCACACAGACCACGTTGACTGCCAGCAGCAGCGCGGCTCCTGCCGCGAGATCGAAACGGGCATGGCCGACCATAAGACCGCAAGTCGCCGCCGGAGGCAGCAGAGCGACGGCAACCATCACCCCGACAAGAACGGCTGGAAGGCCGGTACTGAGGGAAAGCGCCGCCGCCGCTCCCGAAGCAAAAGCCAGAGCAATAGAATCAAGACCCGCATCGGTACGGGTGAGCAATTCCGGACTGGTAAGCGGAAACGGCCATACGACACCGATCACGACAGAAAGCATAAGAGCAAGAGCAACTCCCGCGGCCAGGGTCTTCAGAGCGTTCTTCATCATGGAAAGGTCCCCGAGAGCCGTTCCAAGACCGAACGCAAGATTTGGCCCGAGCAAAGGCGCGATCACCATCGCCCCGATCACCACGGCCACATTGTCTTCAATCAGTCCAATAGCAGCAACAATAGTCGATAACATGACCAGCACAAGATAATTGACGTCAAGGCGGGCATTTTTCTGAACCTCCTTGTAGAGTGATTCACGGGCCTGCAGCGCTTTGGCCTCTTTGTCCTCCTGCGCATCCGTCATTTTTGGAAGCGAAATATCAATCGGATAGACGAGAAGTTTCGAATAGCTCTGCGCCCCGAGAACACTCTGGAGAGCATCAAGCGTTTCCTGCACCTTATCGTTTGGCACAACAAGGCGCATCAATTGCGTATCATCAGCATCTTTCAGGCCAAGACGAAAATCACGGGCCTTGAGCTTCTCTGCGATAGCCGTCACCGTTTTGACGCTGCTGGCAGCAGCAATAACTTCGATAAGTTTCATAATTTTAAATGCTTTCTGGCCGGATAGCTGAATGGCTCGACAGTTGAACAGCTGTTCACAAATGGCCCTGCTCATAACTCGACATCCGAGCAGGAAACCCGGTGGTTGACTTTCGAATTATTCAGCCGAGAACTCTCCAGACATTGTAGGCAAGATAGATCAGAAGCAGGACAGCTCCTTCCCATCGCACAATCTTTCTGCCGTCCGTTATACTCATCGGCAGAAGAAAAAACGCCAGCAGAGTCATCATGAACAAATCGACAAGTCCCCCTTGCAGAGGAACCGCAATAGGACGCACGGCGGAACAAAGTCCGTTGACGAGCAGCAGATTAAAAATGTTGGACCCGATGACATTTCCTACGGCAATATCGTTTTTCCCCTGAAAGGTTGCAACAAGAGAGGTTGCCAGTTCCGGAAGGCTTGTACCGATAGCAACGACAGTCAACCCGATAATAACCTCAGGCACCTGCATGGCTGCAGCAATAGCAACTGCAGCATCAACTGAAAGTTTTCCGCCAAGAATCAGGCCGGCCAGACCGCCCCCGAAAAGAGCAAGGTTCATGACGGTATCACGCAGACCCTTTCCCCCGGCAAACGCCTCAGCCTCTTCAACCAGAGTATCACGGCGTTTCTTGACAACATCGCCGATGGTATAGTACATGAACACCCCGAACAGCATAAGAAAAATCAGTCCGTCCGAACGATCGAACATTCCCGTCGAAGAACGAAGGAATAGATCATTACCGGCAATCATGGCAATGACAGAAACCAGGATCAACATGGGAATCTCTCTGGAAATGATCACACTCTCGATCACCAATGGCCGGATAAGCGCTGTCACTCCGAGTATAAGGCCGATATTGGCGATATTCGAACCGATAATATTGCCAAAGGAAATCGCTCCGTTTCCCTGAATAGCACCAAGCAGGTTAATGGAAAGCTCCGGAGCACTGGTACCGAATGCCACCACAGTCAATCCGATCACCAAAGGAGGCACCCCCAGATTTCGAGCCAGAGCAGACGCTCCGGTTACCAGAAAATTGCCGCCTGAAAGGAGAAGTCCGAGCCCGAGTACAAGAAGAACGCTATCTAACAACATAGATCACTATAACACTGCATTATTAAAAATAATATCCGCAAAATAATCGCGAAATATCCTTAACCGTCCAAAAGATAATGTGATTGGTGATTGGTGATTGGTGATTGGTGATTGGTGATTGGTGATTGGTGATTGGTAACGAAAATATCGCCGGGAAGGGAAGATAGCCAAGAAATAATTCATGTATCCTCCCTCTGTCCGCCCCTGTCACCTGTCCCCCGGACAGCACAAACAACCGCTCCTTTCTTGTCTTTTTGGCTTTCCGACCCTCACCAGTTCCATTTCCATTCACGGATCTCAGGCATATCCTCTCCATACGTTCGAATATACTGCTTATGTTCGATCAGCCGGTCTCGCACATACTGCTTGACATACGCTGCCCTCTGACGCAGTCGAGGCACCCTGTCGACAACATCGGCAACCAGATGAAAACGGTCGAGATCGTTCATCACCACCATATCGAATGGCGTTGTAGTCGTCCCTTCTTCCTTGTATCCCCGCACATGGAGATTTCGATGATTGGTCCTGCGATAGGTGAGCCGGTGGATCAGCCAGGGATAGCCGTGATAGGCAAAAATCACAGGCTTATCCGTGGTAAAAATGTCATCAAAATGCCGGTCCGGAAGCCCGTGAGGATGTTCCTCCTGCGGCTGCAGGGTCATCAGGTCGATCACATTCACGACCCGAATCTTCAGATCGGGCAGTTGTGAACGGAGAATATCAACTGCAGCGAGCGTCTCAAGCGTAGGAACATCGCCGGCGCAGGCCATAACCACATCAGGATCTCCGTCTTCGATATCGCTCGACGCCCACTCCCATATCCCGATACCACTTGAACAGTGTTTAACGGCCGAATCCATATCAAGCCACTGGAACGCGGGCTGCTTACCGGCAACAATCACGTTGATATAGTTGCGCGAACGAAGACAGTGATCCGTTATGGAGAGCAGAGTATTGGCATCGGGCGGAAGATAGACACGGATGACATCAGCCTTTTTATTGACAACATGATCGATAAAACCTGGATCCTGATGCGAAAAACCGTTATGGTCCTGACGCCAGACGTGCGATGTCAGAAAATAGTTGAGCGATGCAATCGGCCGTCTCCATGGAATTTCATCGTTGGTCACCTTCAGCCACTTGGCATGCTGATTGAACATGGAATCAATGATATGAATAAACGCCTCATAACAGGAAAAAAAACCGTGCCGACCGGTCAGCAGATAGCCCTCCAGCCATCCCTGGCAGGTATGCTCCGAAAGGATCTCCATAACACGGCCATCAGGTGAAAGATGGTCATCATCAGCAATAATCTCAGCCATCCAGGCGCGATCAGTCTCTTCAAAAAGATCGCCAAGGCGGTTTGAGGCCGTTTCATCAGGACCGAAAACCCTGAAATTCGCTGCTGATTCGTTGAGCCGCATCACATCGCGCAGAAACCGGGCCATCGGTATCGGTGCCTCGGCGATCACAGAACCCGGCTCGGGAACCTTGACGGCATAGTCCTGAAAATCAGGCATATGCAACCCCTGCAGAAGCACTCCCCCGTTGGCATGAGGATTATCTCCCATTCGACGTCTCCCGGTCGGAGCAAGCTCGCGAAGTTCAGCTATAAGCTCCCCCTCCGATGTAAAGAGCTCCTCGGGCCTGTAGCTTTTCATCCACGATTCGAGCAGCTTCAAATGGTCCGGATTTTCTCTCACCGCAGCAAACGGCACCTGATGGGAACGCCAGAAATCCTCAGTCTTCTTGCCGTCGACCTCTTTTGGCCCTGTCCATCCTTTTGGAGAGCGCAGGACGATCATCGGCCAAAGAGGACGCTTGACGACCCCCTCCTCCTGCCTTGCCTGCCTCTGAATCTCTCGAATCTCGTCAAAACAGTTGTCCATGGCAGCCGCCATAGCCTGATGCATGACGAAAGGATCACTGCCCTCGACAAAACAGGGGTTATATCCATATCCGCGCATAAGAAGCTCAAGCTCTTGTCGGGGTAGACGGGCAAGAATCGTAGGATTGGCGATTTTATAGCCATTGAGATGCAGCACCGGCAGCACCGCTCCGTCGCGCCTGGGATTGAGAAATTTATTGCTGTGCCATGCTGCTGCAAGAGGGCCTGTTTCTGCCTCACCGTCTCCGATGACGCATGCCGCGACAAGATCAGGGTTGTCGAAAACAGCTCCGAAGGCGTGAGAGAGACAATAGCCAAGTTCCCCACCCTCGTTGATTGAACCGGGCGTTTCCGGGGCAACATGGCTCGGTATGCCGCCGGGAAATGAAAACTGACGGAAAAGTCGTTTCATCCCCTGTTCATCGAAAGAAACATCAGGATAATATTGACTGTACGTCCCTTCCATCCAGACATTGGCCACAAGCGCCGGACCACCATGGCCAGGGCCGGCAATATAAATCAGATTGAGATCACGCGCCCTGATAACACGATTGAGATGCGCATAGATGAAGTTCAAGCCGGGCGTCGTTCCCCAGTGCCCCAGAAGTCGCGGTTTGACATGCTCCGCACGCAGTGGAACCCGAAGAAGAGGGTTATCCATAAGATAGATCTGACCAACCGAAAGATAATTAGCCGCCCTCCAGTATGCATTGATACGTTCAAGCTGTTCAGCAGAAAGAGGCTGCAGAAAACCTTGATCACAGACTGCATCGCTCATGAATCGACTCCGTTTTCAATTGTACTGAAAAAAATGACTACCAAACACCATAATCCCGAACACGACACTCACCCATCAGTCTCGCCTGTTCATTCATGAGCTGACAGCTCTGCGGCAACAAGCCGGGCAATCATCAGCTCCTCATTTGTCGCCATAACTCTGATATCCACGCGACTTGCCTCTCCGGAAATGACCGGCTCATGATGATGATTTCTCCCATCATCAAGCTCTATACCGAGAAAACCCAACCCACTGCAGAGACGCTGTCGAATCACGGCTGAATGCTCACCAATCCCACCGGTAAAAATCACTGAATCAAGTCCGCCCATGGCAGCAGCAAAAGCTCCAATAGTCTTTTTTGCCTGATAACAGAATAGATCTACCGCCTGACGGGCCCGGTGACTATCCCCGACAGCATCAAGAAGCATCTGCATATCGCCACTGATCCCCGACAATCCAAGCATTCCTGATCCACTGTTGATCATCGTTGTAATGGCAGCGGCATCCATATGTTCCTGCTCGAGAAGAAAGAGAAGCACTCCGGGGTCGAGATCGCCGCTTCTGGTACTCATGACCAGCCCGCCCGCCGGGGAAAACCCCATTGTCGTATCGATACTTCTGCCCTCTTTGACGGCAGCCATACTCGCTCCATGTCCAAGATGTGCAAGAACAAGCCTTCCCCGTGCAATCTCTGTACCGACTGTACGCTCAAGTTCACTCATCAGATACTGATACGAAAGCCCATGAAAACCATAACGCTGAACGCCATGACGACGAACCTCTTCCGGCAGCGCATAGAGACGGGCAACATCCGGCATGGAACGGTGAAATGCCGTATCAAAACATGCAACCTGAGTGCTGCCGGGAAAAAGCCGGGACGCGTGGTCAAGAGCCTGCAATGCCTGCGGAAGGTGTTGCGGTGCAAAAACGACAAGTCCGTGGAGTGATTCGACCAGTGCAGGTGAAACAACCTGAGGAGAAGAGTACAATGGACCTCCATGAACGATCCGGTGCCCCACTGCATCAGGACGGAGGGTATTGCTGTCATGCAGCCATCCGAATACATGCTCGCAGGCAGCTCCATGGTCAGCAACACATACCGCTTCTCGGATTAACGCATGACCATCGGAATCGATAACTGAAAACATCGCGTCTTTCGAAGCTATCGAGGTCAGAGCACCGGTATAAAGCGGAATCTCGCCCTGATCCATTCGATACAACGCAAACCGGATACTTGACGATCCTGTATTGACAGCCATAACAATACTCATATGCAGCTCCTCATCATCTTCATTGCTGACAAAGGAATCTGGCAGCACCTGCCTTCTTGATCAATCTAATGAAACCTGCGATTTAGTTTTCAGCATTACTGGCTCCAACTATTACAAAACGGTAAAATCTGTAACACAACAGCACAAGCAGTAAACACAGGAACCAAGAGAAAACCCGCACAGCAAATGAAGTAAAAGTACAATAAATAAATAGTGTTTTTTCTATATTCAATATCTCCGGACCACAGTGAGAAGTCCGGGCATCATAAGGGTTTTGCCCTACCCCCTCTTAACTCTATTAAAAAGACAGCAATGACTGAAAACACCGGATTATTACTCGTAATTATCAGTATAATGGCAACATACTTCTTACCAACTATCATCGGGTTTCTCAGAAAACAGAACAACAAGACAGCCATCCTGGTGCTGAACCTCTTTCTGGGATGGACATTTCTCGGCTGGGTCGTCTCGCTTGTATGGGCTTTCAAAAAAAGTGATATAGTCATCGTTCAGGAATAACGCTGCAACGCCAACCTAAAAAAACCCGGTACCCGGCAGAAGAGGCTTATGGCGCATCTGCCGGATGAATTTCACGGATGTTTCTCCATAAGAAAAAATACAATACCTTCCATAGACACCGCTCCCGCAGAAAAGCATCACAGCACGCTACACTCCCGACACAATGAAAGCCGAAACCATCATGCCGCTTTATTCAGCCCGTGCAATCCGGAAACGGGTTGCCGAACTTGGTTTGACTATTACTGAAAACTACCGCGAAACACAACAACTGACTGTGTTATGCGTGCTGAAAGGAGCGTTCATCTTTACCGCTGATCTGGTGCGAAACATCAAGGTGCCCTGCACAATAGAATTTCTTCGTGCATCGAGTTACGGCAACATGACAAGTTCTTCGGGAGAGGTATTCATCCAGCACGATCTCGACATAAGCAACAAAGATGTCCTTGTGATAGAAGATATCGTCGATTCAGGCCTGACCCTTCAACGCATCATCGGGGAACTCGACTCGCTCGGCCCATCATCACTGAAAGTATGTGCACTACTCGACAAACCTGCCGCAAGAAGATATCCAGTCACGATACATTACCGTGGATTCAGCATCCAGAATGTATTTGTTGTCGGATATGGCTTGGATGCAGGAGGAAAATACAGGGAACTCCCTTTCATAGGAACGCTGGAACAAATCACTTGCAGCTCATAAGAACCCGCTCTCTCCATCACCACAGAAATCCGAACGACCAGCAAGCCACACAACACAGAACCTCAGGAGAGATCGCAAACGTTACCGCTTAAAGCAGACAGCGCAACCTCCTCACAGGAACAAAAAAGATACCAAAATGTCAAAAATATTTTTTATTATGACAAATAATACCCTTATTTATTTAAGTCATTCGTCATATATGACTTAAAAATACAGAAAAAACTTTCCCCCTGCACCACAAGTAAAACGGGCACATGATACATAAACGAGAGAAGGCTGATATCGCGAAACGACCCGTATGGATAATCGATACGACATTACGTGATGGTGAACAGGCTCCCGGAGTAGCATTCACCCCCGAAGAAAAGAAAACAATCGCCGGAAAACTGGCTGAATGCGGGGTCAATGAACTTGAAATAGGCTATCCGGCAATCAGCAGTGAAGAACAGGCCGTTATTACAGAAATTGCACGGATGCAGCTTCCGCTCCGCCTCACCTCCTGGGCTCGGGCAAAATGGGAAGATATCGATGCAGCGATCAGATGCAAAACACAAGGCGTCCACATCAGCTTCCCCCTGTCAGAACTCTACCTGCAACTGATGGATAAACCATATGAGTGGGTTGAGGAACAACTGCATCTGCTCGTACCCAAAGCAAAAAAATACTTTGACTTTGTCAGTGTTGGCGGCCAGGATGCAACAAGAACAGGGCCGGATATTCTGGAGCGCTTCATTCGTGAAGCCGTCGAATGCGGAGCTGACAGAATAAGAATTGCCGATACCGTTGGTATCGCAACGCCGCTGCATCTCATGCAGCTGATATCACGAATAAAAAAAGCTGTTCCCGCTACACTTGAATTTCATGCCCACAATGATCTCGGCATGGCTACAGCCAATGCGTTCAGCGCCATGGAAGCCGGCTGCGACGCTGTCAGCGTTTCTGTTACCGGGCTCGGTGAACGGGCCGGCAATGCCGCACTGGAAGAACTTGCGATCGCACTGAAACTCTCCGGTCGTTACCATTCATCTATCAAAACAGAACGCCTGCAGGAACTCTGCGGCATCGTCGCCAAAGCCTCGAACAGGAACATCGAGGACCAGAAACCGGTAATCGGCGCATCAGTCTTCCGCCATGAATCAGGCATTCACTGTAACGCCCTCCTGAAAAACCCTCTTTCCTACCAGCCCTTCCTCCCGGGAGAAATCGGGCGCGACAACTATGAACTGGTTATCGGCAAACATTCGGGAAGCGCCGCGATCCAGCATGTTCTTGCAGGAAACGGGATCGCGATCGACCGCAAAGAGGCATCCAGACTGCTTGCTCCGGTTCGCATGACTGCAGACAGAAACAAACGCGGCATTTCAGCCGATGAACTGACCAGAATCTATCAACAATACATTGTCAACCCTCAAGACATATGCAGATAATAAAAACCCCAGCTGTCGAGCAACCCAATACGATGACGCTTCTTGCTGAAGTCAGCCGGGCACTGAATCATGAAGAGGATATTAATACCGTGTTGCGCCGGGTGCTGAGCATCATGTCGGAACATATGGAGATGATGAGGGGAATGATCACCATTCTCAATCGCGATACCGATGAAATCGTCATCAATGAATCATTCGGTCTTACGGAAGAAGAACAGGCAAGAGGACGCTATAAGCCAGGCGAAGGAATTATCGGCCAGGTTGTCAAAACAGGCAAACACATCGTCGTACCAAGAATCGACGAAGAACCTCTCTTTCTTAATCGCACAGGATCAAGAAACAGGATCAAAAGCGATCACCTCAGCTTCGCCTGCGTACCTGTCACATCCGGAAATGAAGTTATAGGCACCCTGAGCGCTGACCGCTCAACCCTTGTCGAAGAAAAAGAGAATGGCAAAACGCTCCAGGAGCGTGAGGATGAGAGCATCGACGAACTGGTTAACATTCTCTCCATCATCGCATCGATGATCTCTCAGGCAGTCCGGCTGAAACAGCTGGCACAGGAGGAGTCCGGAAACCGCCAGAACACAGCCTATGGCCAGACAGGAGAAGCCTTCTCCTACTATCGCGACGACAGTCACTTCAGCGAAGAAGAGTATGCCACCGCCAAAAGACCGGCAAACATCATCGGCAACTCCAAAGCGATGCTTTCGGTATTCCGCATGATCGACAAAATATCACCCACCAACGCCACCGCCCTTATCCTCGGGGAAAGCGGTGTAGGAAAAGAACTTGTCGCCAGCGCAATTCACTACAAAAGCCACCGCTCAGACAAACCGTTTATCAAATTCAACTGCGCAGCCCTTCCTGAAAGCATCGTCGAAAGTGAACTCTTCGGTCATGAGAAAGGTTCCTTTACCGGCGCAACCGCAACTCGTCAGGGACGTTTCGAGCTTGCTGACGGCGGGACCATATTCCTCGACGAAATCGGCGAACTCAGCCTCCCCATTCAGGCAAAGCTGCTTCGGATCCTTCAGGAAAAAGAGTTTGAACGGGTTGGCGGGTCCAAAACCCTCAAAACCGATATCCGGGTCATTGCCGCGACCAATCGCGACCTTGAAGAAGAGATCAAAAAAGAACGATTCAGGGAAGACCTCTACTACCGCCTGAATATTTTTCCCATTACCGTCCCCGCTCTTCGTGAACGGAAATCTGATATTCTTCTGCTTGCCGACTACTTCGTTGACAAATACAACACCGTCAACTTCAAAGGAGTGCGAAGAATTTCAACCAGAGCCATCGACATGCTGATGCGCTACCACTGGCCAGGCAATGTCAGAGAGCTGGAAAACTGTATCGAAAGAGCTGTGATCCTCAGTGAAGACAACGTCATTCACGGCTACCACCTGCCGCCAACCCTGCAGACCGCTGAATCAAGCGGAACTCCGGCAACAGGGTCTCTCCAGCAACGGCTTGATGCCATCGAGCATGACATGATTATCGAAGCCCTCAAGCGCACCAAGGGAAATATGTCTAAAGCATCCCGACAACTCGGGCTGAGCGAACGGGTCATGGGACTGAGAGTCAAAAAATTCTCTATTGATTTCCGTAAATACCGACCCTGAAAGCATGGAGCGGCATGCATCGACAGCTTAACCGCTCCAGCAGCAAAAACACACCCCTAACCTCTCTCTTTCAACAGATCGCGAATCTCACCGAGCAACACCTCTTCTTTCGACGGTACCGGAGGAGCTTTGGGAGCTTCCTCACTCTTTCGTTTCAGTGAATTCAACGCCTTGATAACAACAAATATTGAAAAGGCTATGATGACAAAATCAACGATCGTTTGCAAAAATGCACCGTAGTTGAGACTCACCGCCGCACTCTCTGCTGTGGCAGCCCTCAATTCGAACGCAAGCTGATCAAAATTCACCCCCCCTATCAATAAACCGATCGGAGGCATAAGAACGCCATCCACAAGCGCCGTCACAACCTTTCCGAATGCTCCGCCGATAATGATACCAACAGCCAGATCAACAACATTTCCCCGCATCGCGAAGTCCTTAAACTCCTGAATAAATCCCATAATCCTCTCCTCCATGAGACGTTGGAAAAAACCCTACCACACTCAAAAGCAGGCATCAAGAAAAAAAGCACCGATGCCGCCTTGTAAAAATATAGGCAAATTGACAAACAGAACCCCGCAGGAACACACCATAGAAAGAAAGACGGCGATAAAAACAGCACTTCCTACATCCTGGTAGGATTTTCAACCCCCATCTCCCGCCATTCTCAATCAATAAAAGTGTCTGTCTGACGTATCAGACTCAGAAGGCTCAGATGCACAAGAAAAAATACAAAAACGTAGGAAACCGTCTTTTCCCACCAGGACGTAGCGTTTTTTCACCTCACACGCGACATACATTTTCAGCCACACCCCCTGCCAACAAAAAGAAATATCACATAAGACCTTTGTGAACAGTCACTTAACAAGTACAACACAAAAACCGGAATAAAAAACCTTTAGCTCTGGCACAGCAGTTGCAACTAAACTGGCAAGGGAATAGAAATAAAAACCCTTAATAATTTAGGCAGTCATCCCTGATAATCTAAAAGAACAAACTTATGAGAAAGATTGCGATTTATGGTAAAGGCGGTATCGGCAAATCCACCACAACACAGAATACTGTTGCAGGTCTGGCCGAAATGGGAAACAAAGTCATGGTTGTCGGTTGCGACCCGAAAGCTGACTCGACAAGGCTCCTGCTTGGTGGCCTGACTCAGAAAACTGTCCTCGATACCTTGCGCGAGGAAGGAGAAGATGTTGAACTCGAAGATATCATCAAAGAGGGATACGGTGCTTCGCGCTGCACCGAGTCTGGTGGTCCTGAGCCTGGCGTAGGTTGTGCCGGCAGAGGTATCATCACATCGGTAAACCTGCTTGAGCAGCTTGGTGCCTACGATGACGAGTGGGGCCTTGATTATGTCTTCTACGATGTGCTTGGTGACGTTGTGTGCGGTGGCTTCGCAATGCCCATTCGCGACGGGAAGGCTCAGGAGATCTACATCGTCGTATCAGGTGAAATGATGGCCATGTATGCTGCCAACAACATCTGTAAAGGTATCCTCAAATACGCAGATGCTGGTGGTGTTCGTCTCGGTGGTCTTATCTGCAACAGCCGTAAGGTTGACAACGAAAGAGAGATGATCGAAGAACTTGCCCGTCAGCTCGGCACCCAGATGATTCACTTCGTGCCTCGCGACAACATGGTCCAGCGCGCAGAAATCAACCGTAAAACCGTGATCGACTTCGATCCGTCACACAACCAGGCCGACGAGTACAGAGCGCTTGCAACGAAAATCGACCAGAACGAAATGTTCGTCATCCCGAAGCCGCTTGAAATCGAAGAGCTCGAAAAACTCTTGATTGATTTTGGTATCGCTAACTAACAAAAAAACGGAGTCACACATATGTTAATGATCAGAGCAATTGTTCGCCCGGCTAAAGCACAGGATGTCATGCAGGGACTACTTGACGCAGGTTACCCGGCAGTCACAAAAATCCCGGTCGTAGGACGCGGTAAACAGCGCGGCCTGAAAGTCGGCGATGTTGTTTACGATGAGCTTCCAAAAGAAATGCTGGTTGTCGTTGTTCCTGATGCTGACAAGGATTTCGTCCTCGATGCCATCACACTCAACGCAAAGTCAGCTGGAGACGGAAAGTTTGGTGATGGAAAAATCTTCGTCTCAAAGGTTGAAGAAGTCTATACCATCAGCTCAGGCCTGAAAGAAGAAGAACCTGCTATGGCAGAGTCAAAGGAGGCGTAATGAAAGAGATTATCGCAGTAATCAGGATTAAAAAAATGAATGAGACCAAACAGGCGCTGATCGATGCAGGGATCTCATCATTCACCTCCCTGGGAAGGGTTCAGGGCAGAGGCAAAGGGCAGGTACATTTCGATATCCTGCAGGGCGCCGAAGAGGGCCACCCGGAAGCCATCGAGCAGCTCGGCAACGCACCAAGACTGGTAGCAAAAAGGCTTGTTGCGATTGTAGTCCCTGATGACATGGCCCAGACAGCCATCGACACCATCATCAGGACGAACCAGACCGGCAAGCCGGGTGACGGGAAGATCTTCGTGACACCGATTACCGATACCGTCAGGGTCCGTACTGGTGAAACAGGTGATCTTGCGCTCGTTTGATAAATTTTTCACGATGAAAACGGAGACATGATTTATGGAGTCCAGGAATAAATATCCAGATCCTTCCACGATTAAGGAGGAGCTGTTAAAAAAATATCCACCCAAAGTCGCCAAAAAAAGGGCTAAAGCGATCGTCATCAACGATCCGGAAGAGATTCCTCAGGTACAGGCCAACACCCGTACCATCCCTGGCATCATCACTCAGCGAGGCTGTTCCTATGCCGGGTGTAAAGGGGTTGTGCTCGGCCCTACCAGAGACATCGTCAATCTGGTTCATGGACCGATCGGCTGCAGTTTTTACGCATGGCTGACACGCCGTAACCAGACCCGTCCCGATAGTCCTGAAGGCGAAAACTACATGACCTACTGCTTCTCAACCGATATGCAGGAAGAACATGTGGTATTCGGTGGAGAGAAAAAGCTCAAACAGGCAATTCAGGAGGCATACGATCTCTTCCATCCAAAAGCGATCGGTATCTTCTCAACCTGCCCTGTCGGCCTGATCGGTGATGATGTACACGCCGTTTCGAAAGAGATGCGTGAGAAACTGGGGGACTGCAACATTTTCGGCTTCAGCTGCGAAGGCTACAAAGGGGTCAGCCAGTCCGCCGGACACCATATCGCCAACAACCAGGTCTTCAAACATGTTGTCGGCCTTGACGATACCGATAACGGTGGGAAGTTCAAGATCAACATGCTGGGCGAATACAACATCGGCGGCGATGCTTTTGAAATTGAACGCCTCCTTGACAAATGCGGCATTACACTGGTAGCGAGCTTCAGCGGCAACTCAACGATTAACCAGTTCGAAAACTCGCACACAGCTGATCTGAACGTGATCATGTGTCACCGTTCGATCAACTATATGGCAGAGATGATGGAAACCAAATATGGCATCCCATGGATGAAAGTCAATTTCATCGGTGCCGAATCTTCAGCCAAATCGCTGCGCAGAATTGCCCGCTACTTCGAGGACGATGAGCTTATGGCAAGAGTCGAAGAGGTTATTGCAGAAGAGATGCCGGCAGTAGACGCTATCATCAGCGATATCTACCCGAGAACCAAAGGCAAGCTCGCCATGCTCTTTGTCGGCGGCTCCAGGGCACACCACTACCAGGAACTCTTCGCGGAACTCGGTATGGAAACGCTCTCTGCCGGTTATGAATTCGGCCATCGCGATGACTATGAAGGCCGAAAAGTGATCCCGAACATCAAGATCGATGCGGACACCAAGAACATCGAAGAGCTGAAAGTCACTGCCGATCCGGACAAATTCAAACCAAGAAGAACCGAAGAAGAACTGGCGAAACTGAAAGCCGAAGGGCTCGACATAAGAGAGTACGAAGGTATGATGCCGGACATGAAAAGCGGCTCGCTTGTGATTGACGATATCAGCCACTACGAAAGTGAAAAGCTGATCGAACTCTACAAGCCGGATATCTTCTGTGCAGGTATCAAAGAAAAATATGTTGTCCAGAAAATGGGTGTCCCGCTCAAACAGCTTCACAGCTACGATTACGGCGGTCCCTACGCAGGTTTTACCGGGGCGATGAACTTTTATAAAGATATCGACCGCATGGTTAACAGCCGCGTCTGGAAACTGATCCAGGCCCCTTGGGAAGACGTTCAGAGTGAGCTGGAAGCAACCTACGTGACACAGTAAACAGGAAGGGAGAATAAAGATTATGCTATTACGACACACAAAAACTGAGGTGATGGAGCGCGAAGCGCTGACCATCAACCCCGCAAAAACATGCCAGCCGATCGGCGCTATGTATGCCGCTCTCGGCATACACGGCTGCCTTCCTCACAGTCACGGCTCACAGGGCTGCTGCTCCTATCATCGCAGCACCCTGACCCGTCACTATAAAGAACCGGTCATGGCAGCAACAAGTTCGTTTACCGAAGGCGCCTCGGTCTTCGGCGGACAGGCAAACCTGGTATCGGCTATCGATAACATCTTTACGGTCTACGAACCGGATGTCATCGCCGTCCACTCGACCTGTCTCTCCGAAACCATCGGTGACGACCTGAAGCAGATCTCCACCAAGGCAAAAGATGATGGCAAAGTACCGGAAGGCAAGTATGTGATACATGCCGCGACCCCGAGTTTCGTTGGTTCGCATGTTACCGGCTACGCAAACATGGTCCAGGCTATGGCTGAGCAATTTGCTGAATCAACCGGCAACAAACTCGATCAGATCAATATCGTGGCCGGATGGATGGAACCTGCCGACATGCGTGAGATCAAAAGGCTTGCCAAAGAAATCGGCGTCAAAATTCAGCTCTTTCCCGACACATCTGATGTCCTCGATGCGCCTCAGATCGGCAAACACGTCTTTTATCCGAAAGGCGGCATCAGCATTCCTGATCTGAAAAGCACCGGCGACAGCAAGTACTCGATCGGTCTGGGCTGCTTCTCCGGAGAACCGGGAGCAATCGCTCTTGAGAAAACATGCAAGGTACCGTTCCAGACGGAAGATCTCCCGATCGGACTGCGCGCAACCGACCGTTTCCTGACTGCGCTTGCCAAAGCTGCAGGCGTGAAAATTCCTGATTCGATTACTGATGAACGAGGCCGTCTGGTTGATGTCATGACCGATATGGAACAGTATTTCGATGGCAAAAAAGTCGCGCTCTTCGGTGATCCGGATCAGCTTATCCCGCTCACAGAGTTCCTGGTCGATCTGAACATGAAACCGGTTCACATCGTCAGCGGCACCCCTGGGAAACGCTTCGAACAGCGCATGCAAGCCATCCTGTCGGAAACCGTGCCTGATGCAAACATCAAAAACGGACCGCAGGCAGATATGTACCTGCTGCATCAGTGGATCAAGAACGAGCCGGTCGACCTGCTCATCGGCAACACCTATGGCAAATATATCGCTCGTGACGAAGATATTCCCTTTGTACGCTTCGGCTTCCCGATCCTGGATCGTATCGGCCACAGTTACTTCCCGAGCGCTGGCTACATGGGCGGACTGAGACTGGCAGAAAAGATCCTTGGTGTCCTCATGGACCGTCAGGATCGCGATGCGCCTGAAGAATCGTTCGAACTTGTGATGTAAACCATTGAAAAAGAGGGTTGAAGCTATGGAAAAGATCGGAATACTCGAAGGAAGAGAAAAACAGGTCTACGAAAAAAAAGGTGACTCAGCTGCGATTGACATCAAATGCGAAACCACCAGCCTTTCCGGATCTGTCAGTCAGAGAGCCTGCGTTTTCTGCGGCTCGCGTGTTGTCCTCTATCCTGTTGCCGATGCCCTTCATGTAGTTCATGGTCCTATCGGATGTGCCGCGTATACGTGGGACATCCGGGGGGCCGTGTCTTCCGGCCCGGAACTGCACAGGTTGAGCTTCTCGACCGACCTGAAAGAGATGGACGTTATCTATGGCGGAGAAAAGAAATTACACCAATCACTCACTGAACTTATCGCACAGTATCAACCGAAAGCAGCGTTTATTTACTCGACCTGCATCATCGGACTTATAGGCGACGATATTGACGCGGTATGTAAAAAAGTTTCACAGGAAACCGGCATTCCTGTTCTTCCCGTTCACTCTGAAGGGTTCAAAGGCACAAAAAAAGACGGCTATAAAGCCGCCTGTGACTCACTGATGAAGCTCGTCGGCACCGGATCGACAGAAGGTATCGGAAAATACAGCATTAACATTTTAGGAGAATTCAATCTCGCAGGCGAAGCCTGGATCATCAAAAAATACTACGAAGAAATGGGTATTGAGGTCGTTGCCACAATGACAGGCGACGGCAGGGTTGACGATATCCGGCGCTCACACGGAGCATCGCTCAATATCGTCCAGTGCTCGGGATCTATGGTGAAGCTGGCGAAAATGATGGAAGAAAAGTACGGCATCCCCTACCTGAGGGTCTCATATTTCGGAATAGAAGATATGAGTATGGCGCTCTATGACGTCGCCAAACATTTCAGCGACAACCCGACGATTCTTGATGCAGCCAAAAAACTTGTCAACCGTGAGGTCAGCGAACTCTATCCGCGTCTGCAGCACTTCCGTCAAGCGCTGGAAGGCAAAAAAGCCGCAATCTATGTCGGTGGAGCATTTAAAGCCTTCTCGCTGATCAAAGCCCTGAATTCCGTAGGAATGAGCGTCGTACTTGCAGGATCACAGACCGGCAACAAAGACGATTATGAAGGACTCAAAGAGATGTGCGAAGAAGGGACCGTTATCGTCGATGACTCCAATCCGGTTGAACTCTCCAAATTCGTACTTGAAAAAGAAGCCGATCTCCTCATAGGCGGGGTTAAGGAACGGCCAATCGCGTATAAACTCGGTATCGGATTCTGCGACCACAATCATGAACGCAAAATTCCCCTGGCCGGTTTTGTCGGCATGTACAACTTTATCCTGGAGGTTTACAATTCCGTCATGAGCCCGGTCTGGCAGTTTGCTCCGAGAAAAGGAGGATTATCATGAAAACAGCAAAAACAGCCACCCAGAATGCATGCAAGCTCTGCAACCCGCTTGGCGCATGCCTGGCATTCAGGGGAATAGAAAAGTGCGTACCGTTTCTTCACGGCTCTCAAGGATGCGCGACCTATATCCGCCGCTACCTTATCAGCCATTTCAAAGAACCGATCGATATCGCATCATCCAACTTTAATGAAGATACCGCAGTGTTTGGCGGCAGCCACAACCTGAAACTCGGCCTGAAAAATGTAACCCAGCAGTACCGCCCTGAAGTCATCGGCCTTGCAACCACCTGCCTTTCCGAAACGATTGGCGATGATGTCGACATGATCCTCAAGGAGTATGTCAACCTTTTTGAAAACGGCGAACCGCTGCCGAACGGCGAACCTTTGCCTGTGATGATCCATGCGTCAACGCCAAGCTATCAAGGCAGCCATATCGACGGTTTTCACGCTGCGATGAAAGCCACTGTGGCAAAACTTGCTGAAGAGGGTCCGAAAAAGAATCTGCTGAACATCTTTCCGAATATGGTCTCGCCTGCAGATCTGCGGCACATGAAAGAGATTCTGAAGGATTTCAACATCCCCTTCGTCCTGCTCCCGGATTACTCGGAAACACTCGATGGCGGACCATGGGCCGAGTACCACAGAATCCCCAAAGGCGGAACACCCGTGAGCACCATCAAAGAAACTGGTATGGCATCAGGAAGCATCGAATTCAGCTCGGTCCTCAATACCGAAAAATCCCCGGCAGGCTATCTCGAAAAAACATTCGCGGTTCCCCGCTACCAGATGCCAATGCCAATCGGCATCAAGCAAAGTGATGCGTTCTTCGGGCTGCTCGAAAAGCTTTCTGAAAAACCGCTGCCGGAAAAATACGAGGATGAGCGCAGACGGCTTGTCGACGCCTATGCCGACGGACACAAATATATTTTCGAGAAAAAAGCCATCGTCTACGGGGAAGAAGACCTTGTCGTCGCCATGGCGGCCTTCCTTCGTGAAATCGGTATCGTGCCTGTACTCTGTGCATCGGGCGGCAAAAGCGGGCTGTTAAAAAAACGCCTGCAGGAACTGATCCCCGATCTCGATGAAGCCGGCATCAAGGTTCGTGACGGCGTGGACTTCGTTGATATCGAGGATGAAGCAAAAGTGCTGAAACCCGATCTGCTCATCGGCAACAGCAAGGGCTATACCATGTCACGCAAGCACAACATCCCGTTCATCCGGATCGGCTTTCCCATACACGACAGATTCGGCGGTCAACGGCAGCTTCATCTGGGTTACCGTGGAACGCAAGAACTGTTTGACAGAATTGTCAATACCGTTATTGCCGAAAAACAGAGTTCTTCACCAATCGGCTATACATACATGTAAGGAGTGAGTACTATGACGATATCTATTGAAAAACACCCGTGCTTCAACGACGCATCGCGTCACACGTTCGGACGCATACACCTGCCGGTTGCACCGAAATGCAATATCCAGTGCAACTACTGTAACCGTAAATTCGACTGCCTGAACGAGAACCGCCCCGGCGTCACAAGCAAGGTGCTCTCGCCTCACCAGGCACTGCATTATCTCGACAAAGCGATTGAACTGTCGCCCAACATTTCTGTCGTCGGCATCGCCGGTCCGGGAGACCCCTTTGCCAACCCTGAAGAAACAATGGAAACCCTGCGGCTCGTCAGGGAAAAATACCCGGATATGCTGCTCTGTGTTGCAACAAACGGTTTAAACGTGATGCCCTATATCGAGGAACTGGCACAACTGCAGGTCAGCCACGTCACGCTCACGATCAACGCTGTTGATCCTGAAATCGGATCGGAAATCTATGCATGGGTCCGTCACCGGAAAAAAATGTATCGCGATACCAACGCAGCAAAAATCCTTCTCGAAAGCCAGCTTGCCGCTCTGAAAAAGCTCAAGGAAATTGGCGTAACCGCTAAAGTCAACGCGATCGTCATCCCGGGAGTGAACGACAAACACGTTGCGGAAGTCGCAAAAACCGTAGCAGAACTGGGAGCTGACATTTTCAACTGTCTCCCCTACTACAACACGCCGGAAACCGTTTTTGAAAACATTGCGGAACCACATCCCGAAATGGTGGCATCTATCCAGCGAGAAACCGAAAAATTTCTGCCTCAGATGAAACACTGTGCGCGCTGCAGAGCCGATGCTATCGGCATCATCGGACAGGAAAACAGCGATGAAATCATGAAAGAACTGCAGGAGGCATCCAAAATGCCGAGAAAACCGGCTGAAGACCGACCATATGTCGCCGCCACAAGCATGGAAGGCGTCCTCATCAATCAGCATCTGGGCGAAGCTGAACGCTTCCTGATCTATGCTCTGGATAAAGAAACCGAACGCCCTTTTCTTGTAGAATCTCGTCCTGCTCCTCCTGCAGGAAGCGGAACCATGAGATGGGAATCGGTTGCCGCTGTCCTTTCCGACTGCCGGGCTCTCCTGGTCAACGGTGTAGGAGAATCTCCGAAAAAAGTCCTCGTGAACAACGGTATCGACGTCCTGACCCTTGACGGCGTCATCGAAGATGCTGTCATCGGAATTTTTTCCGGCAGGGATATGTCGAACCTGATACGTATCAGTAAAATGCATGCCTGCAAGACCAGCTGTTCCGGAACCGGCGGAGGATGCGGATAAAAAAAATTCACCAATCACCATTTACCATTCAACAATCACCATTGACGACTACCATGGAAAAACCATCACATCACATTCTCGTCTGCGCCAGTTTCCGTGCTCAGGGAACACCGCAGGGCATCTGCCACAAAAAAGAATCTCTTTCCCTTATCCCTTATCTTGAAAGCGAACTTTCAGATCGCGACATGACTGATGTCGTCGTCTCGGCAACGGGTTGCCTTAATGTCTGTGAGAAAGGGCCTATCGTTGTCGTCTATCCTGAAAATCACTGGTATGGGGAAATAGACAGTGAAGAAAAAATCGATGAAATTCTTGATGCCCTTGAAGAAGGGGAAGCCTGTGAAGACTATTTGATCAGTGAGTGATCAAAAATGCGGCCTCTGCCACCGCCGGTTGAAAAGGGTTTTAACCCTTTTTTTCCGGCCTGACGTTATTACATTAAAAACATAACGAAACAGATCATCAACGGATACAATACAGTAAGCGATGTTAAAAAAAACCATTACCGGAATCATGATGATATGCTTGATTGCCATGGCATCACGACTCCAGGCTTCAGAAATCACGATTGCTTCGGGAGCCGGCTACAAGCGCCCGTTGCTGGAACTCATATCCCGATATGAACAACAAACCGAAAACTCCGTAGCCGGGGTATTCGGCAATATGTATCAGATCATTTCTCAGGTCAGAATGAGCGGCAAAGTCTGTCTGGTTTTCGGTGACAGAAAATTTTTTGACCGCTCAGATCTTGACTTCTCGACGTTTCACCCCATAGGAGAAGGGAAACTGGTTCTTGCCTATCGCAAAGGAATCCAGCTTGCAGCCATCAGCGACATCAATAAGAAAGAAATCACCAGGGTCGGCCTGCCGGACTCGGCAAAAGCAATCTATGGCGACGCGGCAATGCAATACCTTACAAAAAGCGGCCTCATAGCATCAACCCGTGGAAAACTCCTGAAACTCTCGACCGTCCCACAGGTCTCATCCTATCTGATCACAAAAGAGATAGACGCAGGCTTCATCAATCTCACCGATGCCATAGGAGTCGCAGACGATATCGGCGGCTATATCGTCGCCGAACCCTCGAACTACACCGTAGTCGCTCTTCAGGCAGGCGTCATCAAAGGCTTTGAGAACGATCCTGACGTTCAGTCATTTATCGAATATCTGAAGACAAAAGAGGCACGAAATATTCTCACAAAATACGGTTTGTAATGCTGATGCTCCCCTTTCAGGTACTTTCAGAGGATCTTCTTGCTCCGGTAACGCTTTCGTTACAGACTGCCGGCGTTGCCCTCATCTCACACCTCCTGGCAGGTGTGGGACTAGGCTACATGCTGTCAATAAAGAAACTCCCCCTGCGCTTCATCCTTGACGGCATCGTCACCCTGCCCCTGATCTTTCCCCCAATTGCTACGGGCTTCCTGCTTCTGATGCTCCTTGGACGCCACGGATTTATCGGCCATCACCTGGCATCACAAAGCATAGAAATCGTGTTCACTCCTTTAGGCGTCTATATCGCTGCGATACTTTCCGGACTGCCGCTTATCGTCAAACCGGTTCAATCGGCTATCGAAAATACGACAGGCAGTCTCAGGGAAGCATCCTTCATTCTGGGGAAAAGCGAACTGACGACATTTCTTCGAGTGACGCTTCCCTCGATCAAAAGGGTCATTCTCGCAGGACTGATGCTCTCGGTCGGACGTTCTTTTGGAGAAGTCGGCATCACGCTCATGCTTGGCGGTAACATTACCAATAGAACCGAAACCGTATCCCTTGCGATTTACAATGCTGTGTTTGAAGGCAACTTCGAAAAAGCCATGTTACTATCAGCCCTTCTGGGGCTGCTTTCCATTCTGGTATTTTTCGCAATGAACAAACTCAACGACAAGGATCAACGATCTTAAGGCGTTCTGCACCATCTCATTCAACAATTGTTATAACCCACTGCAAAAGCAGGCGATCTTTTGCTATTTTGCTGTTGCAATCGCGCTGTGCAAACTGTTAACAAAAGCTACTCTCAATGTCTTCAACGACGTCAGCCATAGAACTGGAAGGATCGCTCTGGTTTCAGAAATCCGACAGCAGATTTCTCGGCAGCGACCGCATCGCGCTGCTTGAAAAAATTGATGAACTCGGTTCGATCAGCAAAGCAGCAAAAGCGGTAGGCATCAGTTATAAAACCGCCTGGCAACTGGTTAATACCATCAATAACCTTTCAGAAAAGGCTCTAGTAGACAGAACAACCGGCGGCAAAGACGGAGGTGGCACGAAGCTCACACACGAAGGAAGAAAAATTCTCAGAAAGTACAAGGTCGTCGAAGAGGAGCACAGAAACTTCCTGTATAACCTTGAACAACGCCTTGGAAACACAGAACAACTTTATCAATTCTTCAACAGAATAGCAATGAAAGTCAGCGCAAGAAACGTTTTTTCCGGCACCATAACAACAATCATTCAAGCTCCGGTCAACGCTGAAGTAACGCTGACGCTTAAGGGAGGCATTCCCGTTACGGCCATCGTCACGAATGGTGCCATTGATAAACTCGGTCTCAAAGAGGGCCTTTCTGCCTATGCCATCATTAAATCCAGTGCCGTCATCATCGGCAACGATATCGATATTTCAAAAGTCAGCACCCGTAACGTCCTGTGCGGAACCGTCGACAAAATCATCGACGGTCCGGTCAACGCTGAAGTTGACCTGCAGATAGGGGGAGGCAACGTCATTACCGCTATTATAACTCACGAAAGCACACAAAAGCTCAAGGTGAAAGAAGGGGGTAAAGCGTGCGCAATGTTCAAGGCTTCGAGCGTCATTATAGGGATAAGCTGAACCGTTATGCCGGAAGTTGTTCTGTAACTCAGGTCTCAACGCCCGGCTCATCCTTGAAGGGGAGCCATCGCTGAAGCATATCGAGAAGCACCTGCCGTTCAACAGGCTTGGACAGGTAATCGTCCATTCCCGCCCGAAGGCATAACTCCCTGTCTTCTCTTGTGGCATTTGCCGTCATAGCAACAACCGGAACCCTCGCGTTGAGCGCAAGTCCTCCGAATTTCCTGATGCGTCGTGTCGCTTCGAAACCGTCCATGACCGGCATCTGCAGATCCATAAGAACAAGTCCGTATTGCTTCTGCTGAAGAGCTTCGACAGCTTCCTCCCCGTTGACGGCAATGTCGATCTCGTAGCCGATTTTTTCAATCATCGCCTGGGCAACTTTCTGGTTGATAACGTTGTCTTCAACCAGCAGAATCCGATGAGGACGGATAATATCGTCAACAGAACGTGATGATCGGAATCCGTCTTTTTGCCTGCATGAAAGGTCTGCAGAAGACTGATCCGCTTTTGCCTCACCGGCCTTGTCAAATGTAAGAGAGAAACGAAAATCAGATCCCTCTCCCTGACGACTATCGACCGAAACCTCTCCACCCATGAAGGTAACAAGCTGTTTGACGATAGCCAGGCCAAGACCTGTCCCCCCTTCTTTTCTTGTTGAAGAGGCGTCAATCTGCGTAAATCGATGAAAAATAACCTTTAACTGTTCTTCGGCAATACCGACACCGGTATCCTTGACAGAAAATTCAAGCGAAACGTGTTCCGGTGTCTCTGAAAGCAGCGTTACGTGAAGAGAGACCATCCCCTTATAGGTAAACTTGACAGCATTCTGTATCAGGTTCATGAGCACCTGTCGCAGATACCCGGGATACCCGGTCAAACAAAACGACAGGCGTTCATCCACCCTGCTGTCGAGCAACAACCTTTTTCTGCTGGCACTATCCTTCATGAGCGACATGATATCGCCAATAAGGCGCCGCATATCAAAATCCTCTTTCTCCTGGTCGATATATCCGGCTTCAATGCGACTGAAATCAAGCAGATCGTTGATCAGAAGCAGAAGCAGGTGGGCACTCGAAGAGATGGTATCGGCATAATACTGCTGATCTTTTGCAAGCGATGATTCAAGAAGAAGCTCTGTCATCCCAATCACCGCATGCAGCGGCGTCCTGATCTCATGAGAGATATTGGCCAGAAATTCACTTTTAGCCTTGTTGGCGCTCTCAGCCTCGACACGCGCTTTTTTGAGGGTATCGATCAGCTCCTGCTGAACCCTCTCGTTTTCCTCGACATTACGCTTTTCATCAATAAGCTTCTGGTTAAGAGAACGTGCTTCGAACAGTGCCTCCTCAAGCCGTTTCTTCTGATCCTTTTCTTTCTGCTTCAGCTCGCCGAGATCATTGTGCAGAACCCCGATAATTTTGTAGAGCTCGTTAAGCGGATGATCCTCCGATATATAGTCTCGTGAAAAGCTCTTGACATTGGTGTCCTCAAATAAAAGATGGCCGCAAAGGGCGGCAAATTCATCAATCTCTTTTCTTGTGACCACAAGGCTTTCCGAAGAAACGACACATCCTGACATCTCATGAGCGTTGATACGACGAAACGCTTCATCGACAGAATCCACAAAAAAGAAACGCTGGCTGACAATATGGGAAAAAATCCGAAGCATAGTCTTCAGGAGCACTGAAGCGCCGCAGATATAGGTTACAGACGGACGGCAGTTATACTCTTCGGTAAGCTTGTTGAGTGTATTTGCATAGAGAATTCTGCTGTTGATGGTCGCCTTGCTCACACCTGAATAATCAGCGATTCTGATATACTCGCAATCCCTGAGGACCCCGTCGGAAAAGAGCTTTCTTACAAACGCAAGCGCCTTCTCTGCCACCTCATACTGTATATCTCCTCCGAGGGATGTGAAAAACAGCTTATTGACAACCACTCCGCTATGGTAATACGCTCCCGAATCCGGATCGTCAAACTGCCATTCCGGTCGGAACTCAAGCATATCATAACGCAAAAGGGGTAAGCTGTTTTCTTCTCTTTGTGAAGGATCCATTAAGATTCCGTTTATAGCCAAACGTCATAAGTTGCAGTGAACATCCTCTGCTCACACATCGGAGAACACAGTTTTCAACAACGACGTATCGTTTCGAAGTATCGGCAACCAGATAATCAGGGCAGGCCGGCAACAGGAATATCCACCTGGTGACCGACACCATCTTTACCTGTAACCGTAATTTACGCTTATTCCAAATAAACAGCAAGGCACACGTCTCAATAAGCCCTGACGCTATCGGAACCCCAGACAACAACGATATCCGTATCGATCAGCATATACGGGGAAGTTGTTCTCCAAGAGGCATTTCAACAACTCTTCTGCTGCCATATGCAGTCCGCATGACGACCACCCCGGGATGATCGCCGACAGCCTCTCCGATCACCGCGGCATTTTTTCCATGAACATCACGGCGCAAGGCATCAAGGACTGCATCGGCACCATTTGAAGGAACCGCGATAATGACCTTTCCCTCGTTTGCGACAGTCAGCGGATCAATACCAAGCAATTCACAGGCTCCACGAACTTCAGGATGTACCGGTATCGCCTCTTCTTCCAGGACAATCCCTACACCTGAAGCTGAAGCCAGTTCATTAAGCGTCGCCGCCGCACCGCCTCTCGTAGGATCGCGCATCGCGTGGATGCCGGGAAAGACCTCCAGAACTGCCGATATCATTGCATTCAACGATGCCGAGTCACTCTCTACCGACATCTGCATCGACAATCCCTCACGCGCGCAGAGAACCGCAATGCCATGATCGGCGAGAGTGCCCGACAGAATCAGCCGGTCTCCGGGTTGAAGATGACGACATGAAACGTCAATACCTTCACGAATCTCGCCAATACCTGATGTGTTGATAAAAACCCCGTCGCACTGTCCTTTCTGAACAACTTTTGTATCACCCGTAACGACTGAAACACCGGCCTTGGCTGCAGCCTGACCAAGACTGCTGACAATCAGCTGCAAATCCGCAAGAGGAAACCCCTCCTCAAGAACAAATCCGGCACTCAGAAATCTGGGAACCGCCCCGCCAACAGCCAGGTCATTCACGGTACCGTGAACAGCCAGTTCGCCGATATTTCCCCCTGGGAAAAACAGGGGTGTTATGACATAGGTATCGGTGGTAAACGCGACCCTTCCAGGAGGCAGGATCAATCGCGCCTGATCATCAAGTTCGGCAAGCACCGGATTGTTCAGAGCAGGCATGAACACCGTTGCCATCAGCTCTCTCGACAATCTCCCGCCAGCGCCATGAGCGATCTGAACACGATCATGATCCGCTTGAGGCAAAGGACATTCAAACTGCATAATTGGTGCGTGGTAAATGGTGAATAATCAGGCTCCCCAGGCCCGCTGATATCGATAGTATGCCGCACAAGCGCCCTCTCCCGATACCATCGGGGCACCAAGGGGAGAAAGGGGCGTACATTGCTTGCCGAATGCAGGGCACGCTTCCGGCTGCAGGATACCCCTGAGAACATCTCCGCTCATGCAAAGAGAAGACTCCTTCGGTTCGATATGACCGACATCAAACTTGCGTTCAGCATCAAAAGCAGCATATTTTTCGCGGATCCTCAAACCGCTCCGGGCAATAACGCCAATCCCCCGCCACGTCCGGTCGGCAATTTCAAACACGTCGTCCATCACCCGTAACGCCCCGGCATTGCCATCCCGGCTCACCACGCGCTCATAGGCATTGACAACGCCCGTCTCACCAGCTTCAAGCATCTCGACAACCTTCAAAACAGCGTTCAGGAGATCGACAGGTTCGAATCCCGCGGGAACAATCGGAACACCATATGTTTCAGCAACAGGGAAATAGTCGCAAAGCCCGGTTATCGTACACACATGGCCGGCCGCAAGAAAGCCCTGGACGAGGTTATCGGGAGAAGAGAGAATAGCACGCATCGCCGGAGGCACAAGCACCTGGCTCGACAACGCACTGAAATTCCCCAGCCCCTCCGTTGCAGCCTGTTTAATGGCCATAGCATTGCCCGGAGCTGTCGTTTCAAAGCCGACCGCAAGAAAAACCACTTCATGCCGGGGATTATCTCGCGCAATCTGAAGCGCCTCAAGGGGCGAAAAAACAAAACGCACATCGGCGCCCCGGCTGCGTACGGAAAAAAAGTCCTGATGACTGCCCGGCACACGAAGCATATCGCCAAACGTTGTAAAAATAACACCGGGCATAGCGGCTATTGTATGGGCCCGGTCAATCATCTCAAGAGGAGTAACACAAACCGGGCACCCTGGACCATGAACAAGGCGAATCGATGAAGGAAGAAGCTGATCAAGCCCGTGCCGTACAATTGCATGGGTCTGCCCTCCGCAGATTTCCATAATCGTCCATGGCCGGCTTACCGCGTTGTCGATCTGTTCGAGCAGAAGCCGAACAAGATCCGGATTACGGTACTCATCGATATATTTCACAGTAGTAGTATAGAAAAAGTTCTCGTATCAAATCCGCCCGCTATGAAACCATTCAGAAAAAGGCTCACCGCCGCTCTCTTGCCGACCGCTCTTCAGCCTCAGCTCTCAACAGCTCATTCCAGACCTGCATGCTTTCAGCAGCCTCTGCTTCATCAATAATTTTCAATGCAAACCCTGCATGAACAATGGTGTACTGGCCAACCTGTATATCAGGAACATATTCCAGACACGCCCTGGTAACAGACCCACTGATATCAACAGATCCCATTTTCAATCCATGCTCCTGGCTGATCGCAATCAGCTTTCCCGGTATAGCTAAACACATAAATTAATGGTGATTGGTGATTGGTGATTGGTGATTGGTGATTGGTGATTGGTGATTGGTGATTGGTGATTGGTAAAGAAAATAATTCTGTTTGTCCACAGATGACACAGATTTTCATAGAAAAGAGCTGTCTTTTTTTCAATCAACGCCCATCAGTATAGTCTGCCGACAATAGAAGCACCGAACGAAACCCGATCTCCAACCTCCTCTGTCTCTTCTCTTGCGCAAAGCGCCCCTCGTCACTTGTCACTCGTCACGCGTCACTGCGCCGACAGGCGCATCCCGTCTTCACCCAATGCCTTCCGATCACGGCCTGACCGAGTGAAAGGCCTCCATCGTTCGATGGAACCTGGCTATGGGTCAGCACCTCAATCCCGTGCAGCTGAAGATCGCTGACAAGCCCTTCGAACACCAGCGGATTCTGAAAAACTCCCCCGCTGAGGGCAACCGAAGTAAGGCCGGAAAAACGACAGGCCCTGAGAGCAATATCAGAAAACATTTTAACAATCGTGACATGAAATCGTCGACTGATGTCCGAAACACTCATTGCGGAACCGAGTGCCGTCACAATATCCTGTACCATCGGTGCAACAGACAGATGCCACCGATCTGAACCAGCAGAAACGACCTCCCAGGCAAAGGGTTTCCCCTCGGCAATGCCTGCAGCATGCATCAGTTCGATAGCCGCCTGCCCCTCATAACTGATTTCTCTGCACAACCCGCACAGGGCTGAAACCGCATCAAAAAGACGGCCGCAACTGCTGGCAGGAGGTGCATTGACCTGTCTGGCGAGAAGATCGGCAATACCCTCGGCAAAGCACCCCTCAAAAGCCGCTATCTCCGGAATATGACCATAAGTATGAAACAGGTATCCCGCAGCGGCTTTCCACGGAAAAAGCGCTGCACGATCACCTCCGGGCATCCGGACCGGTTCAAGTGACGCGAAACGAAAGAACCCCGATGCGTCTCCGATAAGCACCTCTCCGCCCCAGACTGTACCATCGGTGCCATATCCTGTCCCATCAAGGATGATACCGACAGCCTGGCCGTCAAAACGGTTTTCCGCAAGACAGGATACCAGATGAGCATGATGATGCTGAACATGAAGAACGGGGATATCACTCTGGTTTTGAGCCCATTGCGTCGAAAGATATGATGGATGCATATCACTGATAATCGCTTCGGGACGAACCTGAAAAATATGCTGCATATGCTCAGCAACTTGCTGAAAATGCTCATATGCCACATAATTTTTCAGATCGCCGATATGCTGGCTCAAAAGAGCCTGAGATCCTTGAAGCACACAAACCGTATTCTTCATTTCACCCCCGGCCGCAAGCACTGAAGGCCCATCCGAAGAAAGCAGAACAGGCAGCGGGGCATAACCGCGACTCCGTCTGATCTGTCGCAACGCCCCTGACATCACCATCGTGACGGAATCATCGCATCGAAGATGTATTGGCCGGTTATGGACAAGAAAATAATCTGCAATCCCCTGCAATCGACTGACCGCCTCATCGTTTTCAAGAGCAATAGGCTCCTCGCTGGAGTTGGCACTCGTCATCACCAGAAATTCCGGGCCCTCCTCCATCATAAGAACATGAAGAGGAGAATAGGGAAGCATGAGGCCGATCCGATCGTTAGCAGGAGCCACGTCAGGAGCCAGCAACGAGGCGGATGCTTTCTTATGCATCAGCACAACCGGAGCCTGCAAAGAGCGCAGCGCAACACGTTCTTCATCCGATACCTGAGCCACTTTTTCAGCAGAGCCCAATGATCGTGCCATCACGGCGAAAGGCTTTCGCTCCCTCCCTTTTCTCTCTCGCAGGTTCATCACGGCAGACTGATCTGTTGCGTCAACAGCGAGATGAAATCCCCCCACCCCCTTGACTGCGACAATATCGCCATCTTTCAGCTTCTGGAGTGCGAGCGACAGAGGATCAGGCGCATTGATCGGCTCTCCGCCTGCATCGAGTAACTGAAGGGCCGGCCCGCAATCCGGACAGGCGTTCGGCTGCGCGTGAAAACGACGATCGAGAGGATTACCGTACTCCCGACCGCACTTCTCGCACATCGTGAATCCCTTCATCGATGTCAAAGGACGGTCGTATGGAAGACGCTCAACAATACTGAAGCGCGGCCCGCAATTCGTACAATTGATAAACGCATAGCGGTAGCGTCGATCAAGAGGATCAAGAAGCTCTGAACGACAATCATCGCAGAGCGCGATATCAGGAGGAATCAGGGTTTCGACATCTTCACCGTCATCTGAAGAGAGAATCACAAATCCGTTTCCCGATTGAGCGGGAATCTCATCGGCAACAACGGAAAAAATTTCTGCGAGAGGAGGAGCTTCAGAACCAAGCTCCTGAACGAAGCGCTCCAGAAGCAACGGAGTCTCAGCCTGCACTTCGATCAAAACGCCGGAAGCGGTATTGCGAATCGAACCGCTCAGCCCCAGAGATGTCGCAAGGCGGTAGACATAAGGCCGGAACCCGACACCCTGAACAATCCCGTTAACCGCGAGACGCAGGCGCCTTGCTCTCCCGCTCAGGATCGGTTCATTGCTGCTTTCAACCACGCCACCCATGCGTCAACTCCTTCACCTGTTGAAGCTGAAAGCTCAAACCAGGCAAGATGATGATTGACGTTCATCGCATTTTCCCGGCATTGCACAGCATCAAAGGGAACATACGGCAGAAGGTCAATCTTGTTGAGAATACAGACATCGGCCTCATGAAACATCGTCGGATATTTCAGCGGTTTATCATCCCCTTCCGTAACACTGATAACGACCACCTTCAAGGCTTCACCAAGATCAAACAGCGCGGGGCAGACCAGGTTTCCAACATTTTCAATGCACAGCAGAGAGCGATCCGCAATATCCATCTCCTTGACCGCCCTCTGAATCATCTGAGCATCAAGATGGCATCCTGTACCGGTATTGACCTGAAGGACCGGAACACCGAGAGCATCGATACGTTCTGCATCACGCATGGTCTGCTGATCCCCTTCGATAACGCTGACAGGAAAATCGCTGCCGATCATCGGTATGGTCTTTTCAAGCAGTGTCGTTTTGCCTGATCCGGGTGAGCTGAGAAAATTCAACGCAAAAATATTTCTTGCATCAAAATACCCCCGGTTGCGTTCGGCAAGGAGGTTATTGTGAAGAAGCACATCCTGCTCCATCGCGACCTTTCGGCCACCGGCATGATGCGCATGAGACTCATCGGCATGATGGTGATGGCCTCCGTGGCCGTGGCCGGAATCATCATGGCCGTGAAGATGAACATGCCACGAAGCATCTCCCGGCTTACACAAGACCGCCCCCCCTTCAGAAGAACATCCACAGGTATCGCACATATTCGTTATTCGTTATTCGTTATTCGTTATTCGTTATTCGTTATTCGTTATTCGTAAAGAAGTTATGGTTTTGGATGAACGAAAATCAAATCAGAAATCAACCGTAGATGGGTTTTGCAGATCACCTCAAGCCGCTCTGGTTGCACCTGCAGCATACAACGGCGATCGCGCTACTCCAGCGTTATCGAGCGTATTGACAACTCTTTTCCTGAAACAATCCTCACCTTGTAAGAACCACAGGAAGGACATTGCGTATAATAGCCGTCGACAGCAAACCGTTCCCCGCACACCTCACAAAGACCTTCCGAAAGAGGAACCGTCACCATAAGCTCAGCATCCTCCATGATTGTACCGCGAACAGCTGCAGAGAAACAGAACTTCAGAGACTCAATCTCTACCCCTGAAAGCTTTCCTGCCACCAGCTCGATAGCGGTCACTTTTTCAGCCTGTTCCTCCCTTGCCCTTGCCGTTATAGCATCAACGACGGAAAGAGCGATAGACATTTCGTGCATACACATCCAAGGATTAACGAGTTCTGCGATGGCTGGGAAAAAATAATCTCCTCTGTAACCTACCCAATCCTTCCGCTTCCCGCAACTGCCCCCAGAGAGCGGCTGGATGAAAAGCGTGCGGGTAACCGCAAATTTTTGTAAATTTGGCAAAATTTTCCCCTTTTCCTTATCATCCGGCAATACCACCGGGGAAAAATGACTGGGGCCCTTCGAATTGCAAAGAAAGACGCTGTATTGAAACACCTTATCGGATTACAGGGCATGGCCGCCGAATCGATCATAGAGATTCTTGATCGTGCGGCACTTCACAAGCATTTGTTCATCAATCAGGAAGATGCAATCCGCCCATCGCTCAAAGGCAAGCGCATCGCACTCGCCTTTTTTGAAAACTCAACGAGAACACGATTTTCCTTCGAAATAGCCGCCAGAAACCTCGGCGCCCAAACGCTCAACTTCAGCGCATCATCAAGCAGCCTCAGCAAGGGCGAAAGCATGATCGACACCATCAGAAACCTCGAGGCAATGCGGGTCGACGCATTCATTATCCGCCATCCCTCATCCGGATCGGCAGAGATGATTGGCAAGAGTACCGATAAACATGTCATCAATGCCGGAGATGGATCACGCGAACATCCCACGCAGGCGCTGCTCGATATCTTTACGCTCAGAGAATATTTCGGATCCCTTGAGGGTATCAAAGTCATGATTCTCGGCGACATTCTGCACAGCAGGGTTGCACGCTCCAATATTTTCGGGCTGACAACGCTTGGCGCTGAAGTTGCCGTCTGCGGCCCGGCAACGCTGCTGCCTGTCGATACATCCAGGCTCGGCATCAGAATTTTCAGCCAACTCGACGAAGCGCTCGGCTGGGCCGATGCAGCGATTGTGCTGAGGCTTCAGCTCGAACGTGCAACCGGCGGCTACCTGCCATCCCTGCAGGACTATTCATTCACCTTCGGTCTTACCGACGAACGCCTTGAAAAAATCAAAAAACATCTTCCCGTTCTGCATCCCGGCCCCATCAACCGCGAAATTGAAATCTCAGGCAATGTCGCCGACAGGATCCAGCCACCCGGTTTTTCACAAAGCATGCTTCTTGAACAGGTCACCAACGGCGTCGCCGTCAGAACAGCCGTCCTCGAACTCCTGATGTCTCACACCTGACACTTAGCACTCAGCACTTAACACTTAGCACAAAAAAAAACTCACCAGCCAGAACCCGGAACTTCAAACATAATCAACCAGACAATGCTTAAAAAAATAACCTCACTGCTCGCAGTCATACTCCTCACCCTCTCATCAATCCCTGCGGCTCAATCGGCACCCACACTCGACACCCTGTTCGAACCGCTCGTCGCTGACCCAATGGAACCAAGAATCGCCGTCATGCCCTGGCTGGACGATGACTACCTGCAGCTTGATATCGGCTCATCTGCAGATCTCTACCAGAACGATGACGGAACCATGGCATTCGGTATCGACTTCGGCACCTGGTCTCTCCTGCAACGCTCCAGCAACTTCAAGTTTCCTGTCGATGCCATTGACTACATGTTCGGGGTCAACTTCTCAATGAAACAGCAACTTGAAGAGAGCCCCCTGCCGTTCGACGAATTCTCGGCAAGAATCCGCCTGAGTCATATTTCAGCCCATTTCGAAGACGGTCACTATGATGAAGAGGCTGGTGAGTGGATGCATGAGGAAGCGTGCCCTTTCGGCATCCCGTTCACCTACAGCCGCGAATTCATCAACATTCTTCTGGCTCTTTCTGCAGAAGACTACCGGGTCTATCTCGGGTACCAGTATCTATGGCACACCATACCCGATGAAATCAACCGCCACAGCCTGCAGGCCGGCGTCGAACTCTCGACCCCGGGCAACACCTACCTTGCGGCAGACTTCAAGCTGCTTCCGGTCTGGGATAACGATCTTGAAAAAACGGACGGCTTCAAAGGAACCTGGAACCTGCAGGCAGGATGGAGGCTTACCGCTATCGGTGCTGAAAATGTCAGAATAGCATACAACTACTTCAACGGCATGAGCCGTCACGGCATGTATTTCTACAACGATGAAAGCTACAGTACCCTTGGCGTCATCGTAGACCTATAACAGAGAATCGTAGAATTGCGGGACGACCTCTCCTGAGTCATCGGAAAGGTCGTCCGCTATCAGATCCTTCAGAAACGGAGGATAGAGTTGGTACTCGTGGAGTCGATCAAGCGGCAACCACTTCGACTCGATGATCATCTGCTCCTCCTCGGAAAGCTCCGGATCGCTACCGGTCATAAGATTCCCGCCTGTCACCTCGCACCGAAAACCGATTGAAACCGAATGATGCCGTGAACCAGACCCCTCACATCCGGGGTTCGGATAGAGCAGCTCCTTGACAAACACCATTCCCCCAATCCGGCATCGCAGCCCGGTCTCCTCCATCATCTCACGCCGAAGAGCATCATGAAGCGTTTCGCCCTTTTCGACGACACCGCCCGGAAGAATCCAGTAGGTCGGAGGGAGTGCGGGATCATCCGGAGCAAAGCTCTTATGCTCAATAAACAACACATGCCCTTCGCGAATACATAAGGCACTGACCCTCAGCTTGATCTGACTCATAGCACTCCACATTTCAATAATTATTGCCGGGCCATCGCTCACGACGCGGCTCCGGCTCACAAAAACAAGCCCCGTTCACCCGTTGGTCGCCTTTCACAGAAAGCAGCAAACAGCTGCACAACCATAGAACCTCATTATTATATAAATCACAGGAAATCAAAACAAAAAACAGTACCTGAAGCAGCTATATCGGAAATCTGCGTCCTGTATCAAGTCACTAATGTTTTTTATTTACTGAAATTGTATTAAATTAAGGGTTAACTACCTGTTCTTTCCTGAAAAGCCTTTCCTGTCCTTACGGGGAAGACTTTTTTTATTCTCGAAGCAACACAACAAAACCTAACGGAGAAAAAACGATGAAAAAAATGCTATCGCTTGTTTTTGCTCTCGTGCTGCTTGCTCAGGCTGCGCCGGCAACTGCAGAGATCAAATGGGGTGGAGATGCTCAGGTTCGCATGAGAGGCCAGTTCGAAGACTGGGATGATATCGAAGACGACGGCAAAGATGATCTTAAGTACATGTACAGACTTCGTCTGAAAGCATCAGCTGATCTCGGTGACGGCTACTTTGCCAAAGCTTTGATCTCAAGAGAATCACCCGGTTGGTTCAGCACGGTCGAAAGCGAAGACAGCTTTACGCTTGGTGTTTCCCAGCTCTATTTTGGCCGCATGATGGAAAACTCCCATTACATGATGGGTCGCCTCCCGCTTAACAGTCTCAACAATCCGATCTTCGATCTGACCCTGTACCCGGACATGCCGCTTGAGATTCCGACCTTCCTTTACAACAATGACAGGGTCTTCGGCTTCAACTACGGAACAAAAGTCGGTTCCGGAGAATTGAACGCGACTCTTTGCGTTCTCAACAACAGATCAAATGAAGAGTGGGATGATCTGCTTGATGATACCTATGCACTGCATGTCGCCTACAAAACCAATATCGGCACCGTGACCATCGAGCCTCAGATCCTTGCAGCACTGACCGATGGCGGCAACAGCGCAGCATGTGAAGTTGCTCCTATCACCTTCGGTGCAAACCTCTCAACCAATATCGGTGACGATACAAAAGTATCAGTCAGCGGTTTCTACACAACAGTAGACCAGCTTGGCGACGACGAAGGCTCACAGAAAAACTATGACGGCTATCTCTTCAGGGTGAAAGCTGTTCATGGCCCTGTTGTTGCATGGCTTGACTACAGTGACTATGATTCCGAATGCGCATGCGGAGACAACGATGAGACTTCCGGCATGTTCGTCTGGGCACAGTACAACCTGAAAGTCCACGAATCTTCCATGGGCACCTTCACGCTCTCTCCGACAGTGCGTTACCTTGCAACAGAAGGTACCTTCGATGGGGATGATGAAGAATACAGCCGTCTCAGAACAGAACTCTGGGCACAGGTCACCTTCTAAACCATTGCAACGACACTCTTGCACGGTTCAAAAGCCGCAATCCTTCCGGGTTGCGGCTTTTTTTATACGCTGCATTTCCGAACATGGAAATTCTCACTCCGTTGAGACGCGAAAAACATTAACTATCGTTAATGAAGTATTTTAGAAAAGGGATTTTTTTTCATTAAATTGTGATGTGTCTTTTCTGATAAAGACTTTTTTTAACGACCCTTAAACCATTGATGCCATGGAAAAAGGAAAACTGCAGCAGTACTGGCGCACCAACCTTGCATACCTGATCGGACTGCTTGTTGTCTGGTTTGTTGTATCGTACGGGTTCGGGATTCTTCTTGCCGAGCCATTGAATGCCATTCGTTTTGGCGGATTCAAACTTGGCTTCTGGTTTGCCCAGCAAGGATCAATCTATGTCTTCGTGATTCTCATTTTTGTCTATGTCATGCTGATGAACAGACTTGATCGCAAGTATGATGTTCGCGAAGAGTAAGTAGTCGTCCCCCCACTTTACAACCAATTCTCAACAATCAACTAACCAGCAAAATTATGGATGTACAAGCGTGGACGTATCTGATTGTGGGCATCACCTTTGCGCTCTATATCGGGATTGCGATATGGGCAAAAGCAGGCTCCACAAAAGAATTTTACGTTGCCGGCGCTGGTGTGCCGCCTCTGGCAAACGGTATGGCAACAGCGGCTGACTGGATGAGTGCCGCCTCCTTTATCTCGATGGCCGGGCTTATCTCTTTCATGGGATATGACGGGTCGATCTATCTCATGGGCTGGACAGGCGGCTATGTCCTGCTCGCCCTTCTTCTGGCACCATATCTGAGAAAATTCGGCAAGTTCACCGTTCCGGATTTCGTGGGTGACCGATATTACTCGAATGCAGCAAGAACGGTTGCGGTCATCTGCGCCATCTTCGTCTCGTTCACCTATGTGGCAGGCCAGATGAGAGGTGTCGGCGTTGTGTTCTCCCGCTTTCTTGAAGTACCGATCAATACCGGAATCTTTATCGGTATGGGCATCGTCTTTTTCTATGCGGTACTCGGCGGCATGAAAGGTATCACCTACACCCAGGTTGCCCAGTATTGTGTTCTGATCTTCGCCTACCTTGTCCCTGCAATTTTCATCTCCATGCTTGTCGCAGGAACACCGATACCTCAGCTCGGTTTCGGAAGTGAAGTTGTTGACGGCGGCGGCTACCTGCTCGACAAACTTGATGGATTGCATCAGGAACTCGGCTTTGCGGCCTACACCGACGGCAGCAAACCTATGATCGATGTCTTCTTCATCACCTTCGCTCTGATGGTCGGCACAGCAGGCCTGCCTCACGTCATCGTTCGTTTCTTTACGGTTCCGAAAGTCCGTGATGCCCGCATTTCTGCTGGCTGGGCACTTATTTTCATCGCCCTGCTCTACACAACCGCTCCGGCTATTGCTGCATTTGCCCGTTTCAACCTGATTCAAACCGTCAGCAACAAATCCTACACAGAACTTCCTTCATGGTTCAAAACATGGGAAGGCACAGGCCTGATCGCGTGGATGGATAAAAACGATGACGGTGCAATTCAGTATGTCAAAGGCAACGCCTTCGACGGCAAGCCTTCATTCTCAGGCGAAACCGGTGCAGTCGGTCAGAGAATGCTATCCAACACTCCTGTCGCCGATAACGGCAACGAACTCTACATCGACCGCGACATCATGGTGCTGGCCAACCCGGAAATCGCCCAGCTTCCTGCATGGGTCATTGCCCTTGTGGCTGCCGGTGGTCTAGCCGCAGCACTCTCAACGGCTGCAGGCCTTCTGCTCGTCATCTCATCATCGGTGGCGCATGATCTGGTCAAGAAACAGATCAACCCCGATATCAGTGAGAAATCAGAGGTCCTGATTGCGCGAATAGCTGTCGCATTCGCGATTGTGATTGCCGGTTACTTCGGCATCAATCCGCCCGGATTCGTTGCGCAGGTTGTCGCCTTCGCATTCGGTCTTGCGGCATCATCGTTCTTCCCTGTCATCATCCTCGGTATTTTCTACAAACGGATGAACAAGGAAGGCGCCATTGCCGGTATGCTTGCCGGTCTTATTTTCACGGCGGCATACATCGTCTACTTCAAATTCATCAACCCGGCATTAAACACCCCTGACAACTGGCTCTTCGGTATTTCACCCGAAGGAATCGGAACGCTCGGTATGATTATCAACTTCGTTGTCAGCTTTGTTGTTGCCAAAATCACTCCGCCACCACCTGAAGACATTCAGGAAATGGTCGACAGTCTCCGCTATCCTAAAGGAGCAGGCGAAGCATCAGCTCACTGATCCTGGGACCGAAACAATGCAAAAGGCGCGTTTTCAACGCGCCTTTTGCATTTCCCGCACCCCATCTCTCCACACACCCCCTCTCCTGAAAAAACAGACATTGCAACTCTTTTTCCTATCCGTTAACTTATTCAATTTTGACTTGTCACTTGTCACTTGTCACTTGTCACTTGTCACTTGTCACTTGTCACTTGTCACTTGTCACTTGTCACTCGTCACTACCATACATGCCTGATCAGCCGCTCAACAGAACAACGATTCCCGAAAAAAAGCTGTCGAACCTGCCCACCTGCCCCGGGGTATACCAGTTCAAAAACAACCAGGGAACAATCATTTATGTCGGGAAAGCGAAAAACATCCGTTCAAGGGTCCGGTCATATTTTCGAGAAGGCCCGCACATCTCAGGAAAAACGAAAGTACTGGTCAACCATATCGCTGATATCGATATTATCCTCACCTCTTCCGAAGTCGAAGCACTTATCCTTGAAAATAATCTCATCAAGGATCTCAAACCGCGCTACAATATCAATCTCAAAGATGACAAAACATACCCGTACCTTGTCATCACCAATGAAGCGTTCCCCAGAATCCTGATCACAAGACAGGTCAAAAGGGATGGATCAACCTATTTCGGCCCCTACACCGAAGCCAGACAGCTTCGATCGGTCCTCGACCTTATCAGCACGATTTTCCCTGTCAGGAAGTGCAAACTGAAGCTGACAAAAGAGAACATCGAGTCCGGCAGATTTTCGGTCTGCCTCAACTATCATATTCATACCTGCAAAGGCCCCTGCGAAGGCAAACAACGTGAGGAGGACTATTTGCGCATGATCGAAGAGATCAAAGGGCTGCTGAAGGGCAAAACCGGCGCACTTATCCGAACGCTTTCAGCAGAGATGCACCGCTACGCCGATGAACTGCGCTTTGAAGAAGCCGCTGAACTCAAAATCCAGATAGAGGGACTGAGAAAATATACTGAACGCCAGAAGGTGGTCTCCAGAGACCCCGTAGACAGGGACGTCTTCGGCATCGCGCAACGCCAGGACGACGCCTGCGGGGTTATCTTCAAGATCCGGGAAGGAAAACTGCTTGGGTCACAGCGAATGTATTTCTCCAATGTCGATGATGAACAACATGAAACCCTGCTCCGCAAATGCCTCGAAAAATACTACCTGGAAACCCCTGACCTCATCCCGCAGGAAATCTTCCTTCCTCTGCCGATCGACGATGATGAAGTCATGGCCCTCCGGGAACTGACAGGAGATATAAACCTTCGCTTCATTGTTCCGAAAATCGGTGAAAAAGCAAAACTGGTGGCAATGTGCATCGACAATGCCCGCCACCACCTGGAAGAGTATCTCATTGAGAAACAGAAACGTGGAGAGCTCTCCCGCATAGTACCCGCTCTCCAGGCCCTCCAGGAAACACTGCATCTGTCGAGACAGCCGGAAAGAATCGAATGTTTCGATAACTCCCACTTTCAGGGAACCGACTATACGAGTTCTATGGTATGCTTTGTGGGAGGAAAACCAAGGAAATCGGACTACCGAAAATTCAAACTCAACTCCTTTGAGGGCTCGGATGACTACGCGGCTATGCAAGAAGCCGTCACAAGACGCTACAGCGGTTCACTGCAGGATGAATTGCCGCTTCCTGATCTGATCGTCATCGACGGGGGCAAAGGACAAGTCAATACTGCCTGGAAAGTCCTTCAGGAACTCGGACTCGAAATCCCCGTCATTGGTCTTGCAAAACGCCTTGAAGAGATTTTCCTGCCGAACACCCCGGACCCGTACAATCTGGCGAAAACCTCACCGGCCTTGAAGCTTCTGCAGCAGATCCGCGACGAAGCACACCGCTTTGCCATCACCTATCATCGGAAATTGAGAACGAAAAGAACCATTCAGACCGGACTGACCGACATAGCGGGAATCGGAGAAAAAAGCGCCATGAAACTGCTTGAGCACTTCGGTTCGATAGAGCAGATCGCCAAAGCCGAAAAAGAGGAGATCCTAGCTGTTACCGGACCAAAAACCGCTGAAGCTATCCTGAGCTATTTCAGAAAAAAACAGCCGTAAAAGGCCGCTGACCTGTTCGGCTATCCAGCTGTTCTGCCGGACAGCAAGCTCTCCCCCTGCCTTTCAAGAGCATCTTCCGCCCCGGATTCTCCTCCTTTTCAGCACTGCCTGCCATGTTTGAAACGATCAAGTTAGGTTGTATATTAGTGAAGCCATACCTATCCGCGGGAAATGAAAATATTTTAGACTTTATGAGCTTCCTTGATTTTTTTGACGATGGCGCCGGCAATGAATCCAATGGTTTTTTCAAAAAGATACAGCTTGATGATCTCGATCTGGCCTCTCTCTATGACACTGAAGAACTGGTAGAAATCATCAATCAACTCAATGAGGAAGGCATGCACGCCGATGCGTTGACTGTTGCACGCCACCTTGCTACCACCTGTCCATACAATACCGAATCCTGGTTTCATCTCGGCAACTGCCTGACGGTGAACGGCTATTTCGATGATGCAAAAGAAGCGTTTCGAAAAGCGACCATTCTCAGCCCGGCTGACAGCGAGATGCAGCTTAATCTGGCGCTTTCCCATTTCAACATAGCAAACTACAGCGCAGCTCTTGAAGAGCTCGATAACATGGTGACCGATTCCACGCTGGAAAAAGAAACCTTTTTTTACCGGGGCCTTATCCTTCAGAAACTCGAGCGCTACCCTGAAGCGGAAAAGAACCTCGAGAAGTGCCTCGATATGGAACCCGCCTTCACCGAAGCCTGGTATGAGCTTGCTTACTGCAAGGACCTTCTGGGTAAGCTCGAAGAGAGCGCAAAGTGCTACCTGGAAGCAATTGATCAGGACCCCTATAATGTCAATGCCTGGTACAACAGAGGCCTTGTCCTGAGTAAGCTGAAACGCTATGATGAAGCTCTTGAGTGCTATGATATGGCGCTCGCCATCGCTGATGATTTCAGTTCAGCATGGTACAACAAGGCCAATGTGCTGGCAATAACCGGAATGATCGAAGACGCAGCAGAGTGCTACAGGAAAACCATTGAATTCGAACCCAACGACATCAACGCGCTCTACAATCTGGCCATCGCCTATGAAGAGCTCGAGCAATATGATGATGCAATCAGCCACTATAGCCGTTGCGTAGAAATAAAACCTGATTTTGCAGACGCCTGGTTTGCACTTGCCTGTTGTTTTGAGGCAAACGAAGAGTACGATAAAGCACTCAAAGCGGTTAATCTGGCCCTTGACCATCTGCCGGGAACAATTGATTTTCTGCAACTGAAAGCAGAGATCCACTATAACATGCAGGATTTTGAGTCCTCGATTACGACCTATCGCTCGATTCTCGACGATGAAGGCGATGCGTCGCAGATATGGGTTGACTATGCCATGGTCCTTCGCGAATCAGGCGATTATGAAGAATCGATCCTCGCCCTTGAAAACTCTATCCGGCTTCAGCCGCAGTCGGCCGATGCTCATTTTGAAATTGCAGCGACCTACTTTGCCCTTGGGGATAACAACCTGACCATTCAGGCCCTGAGAAAAGCCTTTGCAATCGACCCCGGCAAAAAAAAGCTGTTCAAATCAACCTTTCCGGAGCTCTACCAGCAGGACACTATCCGCCAGATGCTCGATATTTCCTGAAGCTTATCCATATCATTGCGGGAACCATGTGCAGCATTACATCAATACTCGGACTGATCGGGAGAAATGTCAACTACTCATACTCCCCTTTTATCCACAACACCGCAGCAGAAATGCTGCGGCTCCCGTTTTATTATACAATTTTCAACATAGCCGATGCCCGGCAGATTCCTGACGCACTTAACGGAATGAGAGCCCTTGGTATAGCGGGTTTGAACGTCACCATTCCCTACAAACAGGTGGTCACTGAATATGTAGATACCCTTTCCGCAGAAGCTCAAGCTGTCGGGGCTGTCAATACCATCGTCAACAACAACGGCAGACTGAGCGGCTGCAATACCGATATTGCCGGAGTATCACATCCGCTCAAACCCTATAAAGAGCGTCTCCATCAATCGCCTGCAGGCATTTTCGGCAACGGAGGGGCTGCCCTGGCAGCGGTTGAAGCGCTGCGCCGCGACTACCATCCCTCAGCCATTCGCCTCTTTGTCAGGGATCCTGACAAAGGGCTGGCTCTCGCAGAGCAGGTTCATGCGAAGCACCCGGAAGCTCCCATTGAAATATTCAAGATCGATGCTTATGATGCTATCCGCGACTGCCACCTTCTGATCAATGCAACCCCGATCGGGACCAAAGGTGTTCAAACTGCAGGAAACAGCGCTCTTCTGCCCCAGGAACAAAAGCTCCTGCACGACGGGCAGATTATCTTCGACATGGTCTATAATCCTCTTCGAACCCCGTTTGTCAACATGGCCGCAGAAGCAGGCGCAGTCGTCATCCCGGGGGTCGAGATGCTTATAGCTCAGGCTGCAGAATCTTTTTGCCTGTGGACCGGCGAAACAATGCCTGTCGATAGTATCCGCGAAAAACTTCTCAAAAAACTGACAGCACAGCCCTGACCCGGCTTCAGCAGCAAGAGCAACGTCAATGCTGCTATTTGAAAATCAGCAGCGGAGAGACTACATTATAACCCGAATCACCAATACGGGAAAAACCTCATATGAAACACATGGGCATGATATGGTTTGTCACCATCGCCGTCACGGTCATCATCCTTGACCAGATCACAAAAATACTGGCTATCTCCTATCTGAAAGAGCCCGGCAGCATAACGATCATACCCGACTGGTTCAAGCTTACCTATACTGAAAACACCGGAATAGCCTTCGGTGTAGACCCGGGTTCACGAATGATTCTTGTAGGCGGGACCGCCGCTATTCTTGCAGGAATTCTGATCTATGTTCTCCTTTCCAAAAACAGAACGCCCGGATTTCTCACTGCGTTCGCGCTTATTCTGGGGGGAGGGGCGGGAAACCTGCTCGACCGGGCAACCTCAGGCAGAGTGACAGACTTTCTGCATCTCGATCTCTATAACGGCTATATTTTCAATACATGGATGTCCCTCTGGCCTGTCTTCAATATCGCCGATTCGGCCATCACTATAGGCGCATTCATGCTGCTGCTATGGCATAACAGCATTTTTTCAGACAGCTAATCCCTTCACCAGCCCATGCTTGTCGATGTTCACTCTCACCTTTCGTTTCCGGAATTCGACCAGGACCGCCCTGAAATCATCCAGCGCATGCTGGAGCACAATGTCGGTTATCTGATCGATCCGGGAATTAATGAAACAACCAGCCGCAGGGCAATAGCCCTGGCAAAAGAACATCCATTCATCCGAGCCTGTGTAGGGCTCCATCCCCATGAAGTCAGAGGGCCCCTGAGCAACCCGATAATCGATGGACTCTCCTCCCTGCTTATCGATGAGGTGGTTGTCGGTGTCGGGGAAATCGGTCTCGACTACCATTATCCTGATTATGATGCCGCTGCCCAGCAAGAAGCATTCAGAACGATGCTTCGCCTTGCCCGGCACCATAATCTTCCTGTCGTCATCCATTCACGCGATGCGTGGAAAGACACGCTCCGCATTCTACGCCAAGAGCGCCACTCTGACCTTCGGGGCATCATGCACTGTTTTTCCGGAGATGCAGCAATCGCAGCCGAGTGCATCGAACTGGGCTTAAGCATTTCAATACCGGGAACCATAACCTATAAAAAATCCATACTTCCCGAGGTCGTCAGGGCCATCGATCTGCGCCACATACTCACAGAAACCGACGCCCCATACCTCTCGCCGGTCCCTTTTCGCGGAAAACGCAATGAACCATCATTCGTCCGCTACGTCACTGCAGCGATTGCCGAGTGTAAACAAATACCTCTCGAAGAAGCTGAAAAACATATCGAAGCCAATACATTCAGACTTTTCAGCCCCGGGGGAAGTCCCCAAAAAAGCGATGAAAAAGCCGAATCCGCTGTTTGAAATAGCTTTGGACTTACATAAGTTACCTTCGCCCACGGCAATCGATATCCGGAAATGTTCATATCCGGCTGGAGACCGGCAACAGGGGCAGTCCGACGACCAGGGATCATGAAAGCATCATCAGGATATAACCAATCACCAATTTCCAGTCACCGATTACAACTATGAAAGACGAACGCAACGAATCCTTGCCAGAGCAGCAGGAAAACGATACCCTCGCCGAAAAGGCGGATATCGCCCTTGCCTATCTCATGAAATACCAGAAACAACTCATTGCGGCAGTTGCACTCATCATCCTTGTTGCCGGAGGTCTGATCTATCTCCAGCAGCAGAACCACGTGGATGAACAAAAAGCTTCAGAACTGCTTGGCTATGCATCGAGCCGTATGGACAATGGATTCTATGCCGTTGCCATTGAGGGCGACTCCACATTCACCGGTCTGAAAGAGATCTCCTCGCGATACCGCTCAACGTTCAGCGGCCAGGTTGCCGTCCTGATGCTTGGCGATTGTTATCTGGCTCTTGAACAGACCCCTGAAGCGCTGGAGCATTACCGTTCCTATAAAGGAAACAACCGCGACCTCCAGGCTGCTTCTCTGGCAGGAGAAGCCCTCTGTCTCGATCGTCAGCAACTTACAGAAGACGCTGCTGCGACCCTTGAACGGGCGAGTGCTACTGCACAAAATCCCGCGTTGCAGGCGATGTACCTGAGCGATGCCGCGGGTCTGTACATCAAAGCGGGCCAGGGCAAAAAAGCCGGCGATATGCTCACAAAAGCAAGTCAGGAGTACAGCAACTATGCAGGAGGAACAAAAGCCCGCCAGATGCTGCAGCAGCTTTCAGCCACGACGCCGGTCAAACCGTAACATCAACAAAAAAACAAGCACCATGAACAACAGCTATACGATCAAAACATCCCTGGGCGATATTACCATAGCCCTTTATGAAGACACTCCTCTCCATAAGGAAAATTTTGAAAAGCTCGTCAGCCAAAACTACTACGACGCCATTCGTTTCCACCGTGTTATCGAGGGCTTCATGATTCAGACCGGCGACCCCCTCTCCCGCAATGATGACAATCGTATGATGCACGGCACAGGAGGCCCTGACTACCGCATTCCTGCCGAGATCAAACACCCCAACCTGAAAGGAACCCTTGCGGCAGCGCGTGACAATAACCCGAAAAAAGCATCGTCGGGCAGTCAGTTTTACATCAATCATGCCGACAACGGTTTTCTCAACGGTGAGTATACGGTCTTTGGAAAAGTAACTGCAGGCATGGAGGTCGTCGAAAAAATAGCAACCGTAGAAACAGATTACAATGACAACCCGGTAGAAGCCGTTGTTATCGAAACCATTGTCGCTGTAACCCCATCAAACTGATCGACGCATGAAGACGATATCGGAAAATCTTGCCGCAATCCAGAAAGAGATACTTACCAGCTGCCTGAAAGCAGGGCGTTCCCCGGAAGATGTTCGTCTGATAGCAGTCTCAAAAACAAAACCGGCCTCTCTTATCAGGGAGGCCTACGATGCAGGCCAGATCGATATAGGTGAAAGCTACGTTCAGGAGTTCCTTGAAAAAACCGCATCGCCTGAACTTGAAGGACTACCGGTTCGATGGCACTTCATCGGCCATCTGCAATCCAATAAAATCAAGTACATTGTCGATAAAGTCTGTATGGTGCACAGCATCGACAAACTCAGCACTGCACGGGAACTCTCCAAACGCGCGGCGGCAAAGAACCTGACCGTCGACTATCTGATCGAGGTCAACACGTCTGGAGAGCCGTCAAAATTCGGATTATCACCAGAAGAACTTCTGAAAACCGCCGGATCGTTTTTCGATTTGCCTTCAGTCACTCTTCGCGGGCTCATGACTATAGCATCTCCCGATCCGTCGCTCGCTCATGAAGAATTCAAGCTGCTTGCAAACCTTCTCGAACAACTTCGAGCTAAAGCACCACATCCGGAAAATATCACAGAACTCTCTATGGGTATGAGCGGCGACTTTGAAAAAGCTATTGACGCCGGAGCGACCATGGTCCGGATCGGCACAGCTCTCTTCGGGCGGAGGTAAACAACGACCGCAAAAAACACCGATCTGAAAGACTCCGGTAATTTTCATCTGATGCGGGAAGATTTTATATTTCAAAATTGATCATTCTGCATACAGCGATGGCCGCTGTGCCACGATCCTCTTCAATGAACCGAAAGACGTAACGCCCGCAGTTTCAACATATGCCCTATACTCATTCACCTGTATTCACTCCAGCACAACGAGTTCAGAATTATAACTATGCCATACGCAATATCGTCACCCATGCCAGAAAACTGGAAGCACAGGGAAAAAAAATAACCTATCTCAATATTGGCGATCCTGTGCTCTACGGCTTTCAGCCGCCAGAGGAACTCATCGAAGCAAATGTCCTGGCCCTGCGCCATGGTCATAATGGTTACTCTCCTTCTTCCGGAAGAAAAGAAGCCGTCGAAGCTATTGCTGAAGACGCCTGCCGACGGGGAATCAGCACATCGCCGGACAATGTCATCATCACTTTTGGAGCATCCGAAGCGGCAGATCTGGTCTGTACATCGATGCTCAATCCGGGCGACGAGGTACTCTGTCCTTCTCCCGGATATCCGCTCTACAATGCCATCATCGCCAAACTCAACGCAAGAGAAGTTCGTTACAGCCTCGATCCGGCCAATGACTGGCTGCCGGATCCTGAACAAGTCGAAAAAAGCATCACGCCACGAACAAAAATTCTTGTCGTCATCAATCCCAACAATCCCACCGGGGAGCTCTACTCGAGGGAAACACTCGAAATGTTCGTCGACATCGCCCGCAGGCACAAGCTGCTCATCATTACCGATGAGGTCTATCACAAACTCGTGTACGAAGGAGAGCATATCCCCCTGGCATCTCTTGCCGGTGACGATGTCGCCGTTATAACCATTGACAGCCTTTCCAAAAACTATATGGCTCCCGGCTGGCGGACAGGCTGGCTCATGATCACCAACAGCGCTCTTATCCCTGATGTCCGCCAGGCATTCATCAAACTTGCCGATGCCAGGTTATGCGCACCGATGGCACCCCAATACACCATCAAAGCAGCGATGACAATGGGACCGGAATATAATGAAACGATACTCTCCCGTCTTCGTGCCCAGAGAGAGCTGACCATCGACAGACTCAATGCGATCGAAGGATTCAGCTGCAATAAGCCATCAGGCGCATTCTATGTCATGGGAAAACTCGATCTTGACGCCACCCCGTTCAAAACCGATGAGGAATTCGTACTGAAGCTGCTTCAGGAAAAACAGGTCCTCTTTGTCCACGGCTCAGGTTTCGGTACCGACCCGGCAAGCGGATATGCCAGAATTGTCTACCTTCCCGATGTCACTATCCTTGAAAAGGTCTATGCTGATGTCGCAGATTTCATCAACAGCTTGTAACCAGAAAGATTACCCAACAATAAATTATTCTACCATGATCGAACAACGCGAGAAAATCCAGGAGGCGGTCTCATTTATCCGCACAAAAACCAGCGAAGAATATCCTGTCGGAATTGTTCTTGGAACCGGCCTTGGAGCGCTTGCAAAAGAAATAGATATCGATTTCTCGCTTGATTACGGCGATATCCCCTATTTCCCGATTTCCACCGTTGAAACACACCATGGAAAACTGATTTTCGGAACCCTCGCAGGAAAAAAAGTTGTTGCCATGCAGGGACGCTTCCATTTCTATGAAGGCTACTCGATGCATCAGATCGTCTTTCCGATCAGGGTCATGAAGCTGCTGGGTGTCAAAACACTTGGCATTACCAACGCCTGCGGCGGCCTGAACCCGGGCTTCAGCAAAGGCGATATCATGCTGATCGACGATCATATCAATATGCTCGGCGGCAATCCGCTCATCGGCCCCAACGATCCGGAGGTCGGTCCGAGGTTCCCTGATATGTGCGCCCCGTATTCGCCCCGTATTCTCCAGCTTGCCGAAAAGATAGCCCTCGAAAATCAGATCAAGGTTCAGCGCGGCGTCTACGTCGCCCTTTCAGGCCCGTGCCTTGAGACTCGTGCCGAATACCGTATGCTGCGTACTCTCGGAGCAGACGTTGTAGGAATGTCGACAGTTCCTGAAGTGATCGCTGCTGTCCATCAGGGAACGGAGGTCTTCGGTATGTCCATCATCACCGACGAATGCTTCCCCGACAATCTCCAGGCGGTCAGCATCGAAGAGATCATCGAAGTCTCCAATCAGGCCGAACCTAAAATGACAACCATCTTCAAAAATGTCGTTGCTGGGCTCTGAGAGTCCGAAAGCGAAAAAAAGAACACTATCGCATGATTGACGCAATATCGTTTACCAACGGAACCCTTCGCTATCTGGACCAGCGATTCCTTCCCCTTCAGGAAAACTACGTGGAGACAAGGAGCCATATGGAAGCCATCGAAGCAATAAAAACACTGGCTGTCCGTGGCGCACCACTGATCGGCGTAGCAGCAGGATACACCGTCATTCTCGGCCTGCAGAGCTACGAAGGGACAAAAGAGGAGTTCCCCGCCTATTTCGACAGGCTGATCGCCGATGTCGAAGCATCGAGACCTACAGCCGTGAATCTCTTCTTTGCCACCGCGAAGCTCAAAGATCTCTTCAAGGCACACTATGCCGCCCTTTCGCTCGAGGCTCTCTTCGCTGCAATGAACGCAGCGGCGGTTGAGATTCACAACGATGAAATCGCCAACTGCGACAACATGTCCCGCCATGGCGTCGAGCTGATAAAACAGGATCTGGCCGAAACCCTGAAAACGCGCAAACTGACCGTTCTGACTCACTGCAATACCGGCACGCTGGCAACCGGCGGCTCAGGAACAGCACTCGGCGTCATCAAACTCGCATGGCAGGAAGGACTGATTGAAAAGGTCATCACCGCCGAAAGCCGCCCCCTGTTGCAGGGCCTTCGCCTGACGGCATGGGAACTTGAACAGGAAAAAATCCCGTTCTACTCCATTTCCGACTCATCGTCGGCATTTCTGATGCAGAAAGGCATGATCGATTTCGGCATCGTCGGTGCAGACAGAATTGCATCAAACGGCGATACCGCCAATAAAATCGGCACCTGTGCACATGCCATCAGCGCCTATCACCACAAGATTCCGTTCTACATCGCAGCTCCTGTTTCCACCATCGATATCACGATCGACAACGGTACACAGATCCCGATCGAAGAACGCAATGGCGATGAATTGCGCACCATTTTTGGAACCCAGGTTGCCACACCAACAACCCCGGTCATCAACTATGCCTTCGACGTCACCCCGAACCAGTTCATCAACGGGATCGTCACCGACAAAAAAGCCGTTACGGGCAACTACAGCCAAGAGCTGCAGAAGCTCTTCACGTAACACCGCCCACAATCTCCGTCGTAAAAAGGCAGGGTGCATGACGCAGCCTGCCTTTTTTTGTGATTCGCTGCTGTGATGCCATACGCTTCTTTCTTTTATAAGAAACTCATTTTTCTTTTGCTTTTCGCAAAAATAAGACTATTTTTGGCCTGTTTAATGCATAGAGAAATAATTAGTTATATTTAATTTCTAATCCCTCGCAACCGTTTTCACAGGAACCCCTATGGACGCACTCTTTCTTGCAAGACTCCAGTTTGCCCTGACATCGGTGTTTCACTTCTTCTTTGTCCCGCTCACGCTCGGGCTCTCCATTTTCGTCGCGATTATGGAGACCGCTTACGTGAAAACGGGCAATGAGATGTACAAACGCCTGACAAAATTCTGGGGCAACATTTTTCTCATCAACTTCGCCGTCGGGGTGGTCACCGGCATCGTCATGGAATTCCAGTTTGGCCTTAACTGGTCGCAATACTCCCGATTTGTCGGAGACATTTTCGGGGTTCCGCTGGCAATCGAAGCCCTCCTGGCATTTTTTCTCGAATCGACATTTCTTGGAATCTGGGTGTTCGGTTGGGAAAAACTTCCGAAAAAACTTCATGCTGCAACCATCTGGATTGTCGCCATCGCGTCAAACCTTTCTGCGCTATGGATCCTGGTAGCGAACTCATTCATGCAGTCGCCGGTCGGATACCGCATGTCAGAAGACGGTTCACGCGCTGAAATGACGGATTTCTGGGCTCTGCTGTTCAATCCACACGTCTGGGTGCAATTCCCGCATGTGGTTGCAGGAGGCCTGACAACAGGAGCATTTCTCGTCATCGCCATAAGTCTTTACCATATTATCAGGAAGAAAGGGGAGACAGAGCCGTTCAAAAAATCACTCAAATACGGCTCAATCTATGCGTTTGTCGGTACCGTGCTGGTCACCCTGGCCGGCCACACCCAGATGCAGGATATCCTCAAAACACAGCCCATGAAAGTCGCCGCGGCAGAAGCACTCTGGGAAAGTGAAAATCCTGCAAGTTTTTCCCTTTTCACCATCGGAAACGAAGCTGAACTGCGTGATGTCTTCTCGATACGAATTCCCGGTATGCTCTCGTTCCTTGCCTACAATAAATTTGAAGGAGAAGTCAAGGGGATCAAGGAACTCCAGGCAGAATACGAAGAGACATACGGACCCGGCGACTATATTCCACCGGTAGCCATCTCCTATTGGAGTTTCCGGATGATGGTCGGCGCAGGAACGCTCATGCTGATGACGGCCGCCCTTGCGCTGTTCTATGTACTCAGAGACCGCTATGACTTCCCTAAATGGGCATCAACCCTGATGTTCTGGTCTTTCCTTCTGCCATATCTTGCAAACAGCACAGGGTGGCTCCTTGCCGAAATCGGCCGTCAGCCCTGGATTGTCTTCGGCTTGCTCAAAACAGAAGACGCAGTTTCACCGGCTTCTGTGGTCAGTAGTGCCGAGGTCATGTTTTCAATGATCGTCTTTGTGCTCATCTACGCACTGTTATCCGTTCTTGATGTTTATCTGATCAAAAAAGCTGCAATAGCCGGCATAGAACCCGCTGAACCAAACGAAGGGAGGATATAATAATGGACCTTGAAATCTTACAAATCATCTGGTTCGTTCTTATTACGGTACTCTTTACCGGATTCTTCTTTCTTGAAGGCTTCGATTACGGAGTAGGCATTCTCCTGCCGTTCATCAGCAAAGACGATCGTGAACGCCGTGCCGTCATCAATACCATCGGCCCGTTCTGGGATGGAAACGAAGTCTGGCTCGTCACAGCTGGAGGTGCGATGTTTGCCGCATTTCCCAACTGGTATGCCACACTCTTCAGCGGCTTCTATCTTGCCCTTATTCTGATGCTTGTTGCGCTCATTCTGCGTGGTGTCGCTTTCGAATTCCGCAGTAAAAGCGATAATCCGTCATGGAGAAACATGTGGGATTGGGCAATATTTGCCGGAAGCGCCATCCCATCACTCCTCTGGGGTGTTGCCCTGGCAAACATCATCAGAGGCGTACCGATTGATGAAAACATGAATTATGCCGGAGGATTCTTCAATCTGCTCAATCCCTATGCGCTGGCGTGCGGTATCGCATCATTGAGTATTTTCACCCTGCACGGCGCAGTCTTCCTTACCCTTAAGACGAAAGGCGGGCTTCAGGAAAAAACGATGTCCATCGCAAAAAAAGCATGGGCACCAGCCACCCTGCTCTCACTCGTCTTCTCGGTCTATACGTTCATAGAAACCGACCTCTTCGCCCGTCTCGGCGTCAATCCGGGCATTGTTCCGGTTTTCAGCGTCATCGCGCTGGCATCGGTCATTTTTCTGCTGAAAAACAATGCAAGCGGCTGGGCGTTTATCATGACAGGTATCGCGATAGCTTTTTCAACAATCACTATTTTTCTCGGTCTCTTCCCGAGGGTCATGGTGTCAAGTCTGAACCCGGAATGGGATCTGACAATCTACAACGCTTCATCATCGGAATATACCCTTGGCATCATGAGCATCATTGCGCTCATGTTCGTACCGGTTGTACTGGTCTACCAGGCCTGGACATACTGGATATTCCGTCAGAGAATCGGCACCGACTCGGAACTCGAATACTGAAGCACAACCACCTTTTTTTATCAGTATACTTGCCGAAATCGTTACGCAAGTATACTGATATCTCTGTCCATCTCCTCCCTCAGAACGTTGCACACACGGTTAAATTTCCGTACACTTATCGCACAGTACCTTTTGAAGAATATAGTTCAGAACAATGAACCTCGACCGTCGTCTGCTGAAGCTCGTCACCGCACAGCCCCGGCCATTTATCGGATCGATCATCTCTGGTTCACTGGGGGGAGCAGCGCTTGTCGCCCAGGCATGGCTGCTCTGCACGGTCGTCACGATTCTCTTTCTCGAACAATCTGATATTGCTGCAATCCCCCTCTACCTGCTTCTCTTTGGTGCAGTAAGTCTGCTACGGGCTCTCGTGAGCTGGGCGGCTCAAATTGAAGCAAACCGCGGCACGCTCAGCATCAAAAAAAACCTTCATTCGCGCCTGACAGCAGTCATGGCATCACTCGGGCCAAACTATACCGCATCGAAACAGAGCGGTCAGCTCAGCACCACTATTCTCAGAGGCATCGAAGCGCTTGATCCATACTTCAGCCAGTATATCCCCCAGCTTTTTCTCTCACTCATCATCCCGCTCACCATCCTTGCCGCCGTTATCCCTTCGGATCCTCTGAGCGGACTTATCCTTCTCGGGACCGCACCGCTCATTCCCCTGTTTATGATCCTCATCGGAAAAGCCGCACAGAACATGACCGAAAAACAATGGAAAACCCTGAGCAGGATGAGCGGCTACTTTCTTGATGTCCTGCAAGGCCTGACAACGCTCAAGCTCTTTGGCAGAAGCCGTGACAGAATCGCCTCAATAGAACAGATGAGTGAAGCCTTCAGAGCATCAACCATGAAAGTGCTCAAAATTGCCTTTCTCTCATCGCTCACTCTTGAACTTGTCGGTACGATAGGAACGGCTATCATTGCCGTTCAAATAGGATTGAGACTTCTTGCCGGAGCGCTTGACTTCCATACAGCCTTTTTTGTCCTGCTGCTGACACCTGATTTCTACCTCCCCCTGCGCCAGCTCGGGACCAAATTTCATGCCGGTATGGAGGGTGTCAGTGCTGCAAATGAGATCTTCCCCGTTCTTGAACATGAATCCGAATCAAACCATCCGGACAAACAAACATCCTCACCAGTTGATCCATTCAGACCGATCAGCTTCAACGATGTCTGCGTTCGCTATCCGGGCAGTACCGAAAACGCGCTCGGCCCGGTCAGCTTCACCATTGAGCCGGGCACAAAAACAGCCATTATCGGTCAAAGCGGTGCAGGAAAAACAACCTGTACACAGCTCCTCCTTCGATTCATCACCCCGTCATCAGGCAATATTTCCATCGGTGAAGACAACCTGCAGTCGATCCCTGCATCTCAATGGCAGCGTCATATAGCATGGGTATCCCAACAGCCATGGCTTTTCAATACCTCTCTACGCGAAAACCTGCTGATGGCAAGACCTGATGCAACCAGGGAGGAACTCAATGCGGCAATAGCATCCAGCGGATTGACAGCGCTCATCGATGCGCTTCCGGAGGGACTGGAAACAATTATCGGCGAACAGGGATCGCGGATGAGCGGCGGAGAAGCGCAACGTCTGGCCATAGCCAGGGCATTCATACGAAATGCTCCGATTCTCGTTCTCGACGAGCCCACATCGCACACCGATCCTCATCTTGAAGAGAGTCTGCAGAAATCGCTCAAAACCCTCATGAAAGGACGAACGACGATTGTCATCGCACACCGCCTCAACACTATCATGGATGCCGACAGGATTATCGTTCTCCACAACGGCACCATTCTGCAGGAAGGAACGCATGAAGAGCTCATCGGCAAAGAGGGCTACTACCGAACAGCCACCATGACAGCCAGGGAGGCAGGGATATGACGGTACTACTGAAACTTCTTCGACTGGTCCGCCCTTTCACATGGTGGATGATACTGGCCATCATAACAGGATTTGCGACGATAGGAAGCAGCATCGGTCTCCTGATGACCGCTGCATGGCTGCTCTCAAAAGCAGCCCTCCATCCGTCGTTCCATGAACTTCAGATCGCCATTGTCGGTGTGAGGTTTTTCGGCATCGCAAGAGGAGCATTGCGATATATAGAGCGACTGGTTGCACACAGCACAACATTCAGACTGCTGTCGAACATCAGAGTATGGTTCTATGCATCACTGGAACCGCTTGCTCCCGCAAGGCTACAGCAATACAAAAGCGCGGACCTGCTGCAGCGCATCGTAGGCGATATCGATGCGCTCGAAAATCTCTACGCACGCGTCATCGCACCGCCAGCAACCGCGATGATGATTTCGGGGCTGCTCTGGGTGCTTCTGGGCTACTTTTCGTGGGAAATCTCCCTGACAGTCCTCCTGTTCCATGGCGCAGCCGCCCTCGTCATCCCTCTCATTTCAGGAATGCTGAACCGGGGAAGTGCACTGCAGCTCTCCAGAACGAAAGCGCATCAGCAGGCAGCAACGATAGACTATGTGCAAGGAATGGCTGAACTGCAGCTTTTCGGTCAAATTGAGCGCCATCTCGAAACCATGCAGGCACAGAAGCAGCAGGAACTCAATATTCAGCGAAAACAGGCACTTGTTCAGCGGGCGCATGAACCGCTCATCGGCCTGTGCATGAACGCCGCCGTCATCACGGTGCTATGGAAACTGGGCCCCCTGGTCACATCAGGCGCAATAGAAAGCATATGGACCGCCGTCATTGTGGTAGGCATCATGGCCTCATTTGAAGCATTTCTTCCGCTTCCCGATGCCCTGCAGCACCTTGAAACCGATAGAGAAGCGGGAAAAAGAATCTTTGACATTATCGATACAGAACCTGCTGTAACCACTCCTCCGCACCCTCTCGAATTCCCATCCGACCACTCCATCTCGTTCAGCAATGTCACCTTCTGCTATCCCGGGTCGGCAACCCCGGCGCTCCGAAACATCTCATTCGATGCGCGACACGGAGAAAAAACAGCTATCGTCGGACCAAGCGGATCGGGCAAATCGACAATAACGTCACTGCTGCTCAGATTCTACAACACGACTGAAGGAAGCATCACCATCGGAGGAACCGGCCTGCAGCAGATGGATCCAGACATCGTCCGTCGCAACATCAGCATCGTCAGTCAGAAAACATACCTCTTTGCCGAAACCATCCGGCAGAACCTGCTCCTCGGCAATCCGCAAGCCAATGATCAGCAGCTCGCCAACGCGCTCCAACAAGCAGGAATAGGAGCCTTCGCACGTAAACTCGACCAATGGGCCGGTCAGCACGGCATGCAGCTGAGCGGAGGAGAGAGGCAGCGCATTGCAATAGCCAGAACCATCCTTCAGCAGGCCCCCCTCATCATGCTCGATGAAGCGACCGCAAGCCTGGATACCCTCACCGAAAAAAAGGTCATGGAACAGATGATCTCTTTGACGCACAATAAAACCCTGTTGGTGATCACCCATAAACTCCAGGCAATGGAGCAGTTCGACAGAATCATTGTCCTTGACAGAGGAACCATCGTCGAAGAAGGTTCGCACAGCGACCTTCTTCAACAAAAAGGAATCTACTCATCAATGTGGAAACTGCAGCACGAAACGGTCATACCTGATATTCTCTGACCATCCCCCTCCAGAGGGAACCGGACCGACAGGATCACTCGGAAGGCAGCGGCTCCTGACGCACAAGAGCCGTCGTATCAAATCCCAGGTCGGCCGCCCGCTGCACCAGCTGCTCGTAGAGCGTACTATCCATCTCGGGCTCCCGTCCAAGAATCCAGAACAGCGACTTTTTATAGCCGCAGACTATCGCCCAGGAATAGTTCTCCTGATCAAGATCGACAATGTTGTAGCTCGAATAAAAAGGGCCGAAAAACGACACCTTGAGTTCGCCTTGAGACGGATCGCCAACAAACTTAGCTTTTCCTCTGGTCTCCTTCCACTCCCCGTCCTCCATGTCATATCCCTTGTTGAGAACCTTGACAGATCCATCATCATCAAGGGAATAGGTAGCAACAACACTCGTGAAACCCTTCTCGAAAGAGTTCTCGATACGGGCAATCTCGTACCATGATCCGAGATAACGCTCAAGCTCAAAGCCATCGACAACGCGCACACCCTCAGGGACCTTGATACAGCCCATCAGCAGAACAGGAAGTAAAAACAAAAACCGTTTTAACATCAAACTATCTCCTTTGTAAAAAGAGGTTAACAGAAAAAAAGAGCGGTCATTCAAAAACAATCGTTTTACGCCCGTTCACCAGCACCCGGTGCTCCACATGCCGCGAAAGGGCCCTTGCCAGCACAAGACGCTCCAGATCGCGCCCTTTCCTGACAAGGTCCGGCAGGGTGTCCTTATGGGAAATACGGACAATATCCTGCTCGATAATAGGCCCTTCGTCAAGCTCTGCAGTCACATAGTGACTGGTAGCGCCAATAATTTTAACCCCACGCTCAAACGCCTGACGATAGGGATTTCCGCCTGAAAACGCCGGCAGAAAAGAGTGGTGGATATTGATCACCCGCTCAGGCATAGCGTCGACAAAGCGGTCCGACAACACCTGCATATAACGGGCAAGCACCACGGTATCGATCCGATGCGCCCTGAGCAGCTCAAGTTCACGCTGCTCCTGATCCAATTTATTCTCACTCGTTATAGGGTAGACATGAAATGCGATTCCGTAATGACGCGCCAGAGGCCCAAGATCAGGGTGGTTGGAAATAATAAGGGGAATATCGATCTGAAACTCGCCGGTTCTGTGACGCCACAAAATCTCCTGAAGACAATGGTCATACTTCGATACGAAAAGCGCAACGCGCTCTCTGGTCTCGGCCGTATGAATACTCCACCTTGCCTGAAACTCCCGTCCAAGAGGACGAAATACCTCCTCCAGATCCGATGCAGGAATGGAAAACCCGTCCATACTCCATGATACCCTGATAAAAAACATGCCCGACCCGGCGTCAACATGCTCGTCAAGGTCAAGAATGTTACCTCCGTGCTCAAAAATAAAATGAGCAAGTCGAGAAACAAGACCTCTCCGATCAGGACACGCAAGGAGAAGTATCGCCGACAGAGACGGCTGAAGGTTATCGATGCGGTTCATAGATGAAACAAAAAAATGAATGATCTTCCAGGGAGATGTCTCCAGTGAGGCACCTTGTTTTTATACAATGATTTAATCATTGACCGGCACTAAAAGTTCTTCCGTCCCGACACTTTCGATCCGGGCTCGAAACGACCAGAAAAAAGCAACGTGTATGCATCGGCAATCAGAAAGCAGCGTTGGCAGGAAGACATAGTGGCAGCCCGTAAAAATCCCCTGTTTACGGATACAAACTGTTTTGTTATCTTTTCAGCCATGCAAAACAACACCATACGTCTCGTGACGGCCGTCGCCCTTGCCATCCTCTGTGCTGCAAGCTATCTCTGGATGGACCTGCCTGTTACCGACTTCCTTCTGGCAACAAGGCCCCCTCTGCTCACCGCAATCTTCAAGCAGATCACCCGTCTGGGAGAATCGCAGTGGTATCTTGCAGGAGGGCTCCTGGTCTGGCTCATCTTCAGAAAAAAAGATGACCGTAAGGCATCACAAGGTCTGTTGCTCTTCAGTTCGGTAGCGATTTCCGGAATAACGGCCAACATACTCAAAAGTCTTCTTGGCAGAGCAAGACCGCGCCTCTATATCCATGAACAAATCTACGGGTTCGACTTCTTTCATATCGACTATGCCTGGCTCTCTTTCCCCTCGGGCCATTCCGCGACGGCAATCGGCGCAGCCTCCGTTCTGGCGCTTTGCTTTCCCCGTTTCAGGATCCCGTTCTATGCAGCAGGCATTCTCATCGCTCTGAGCAGAGTTATCCTGACACAGCACTATCTCAGCGACATCATCGCCGGCTCCATACTAGGCCTTGCCACAACCATTATTCTCTATCAGCACTCTTTCAGGAAAAAAATACATGCAGCCTAAAGATAACGCACACTCATTGCAGGACATGCTCATACTGGCTTTTCTCTGCATTGTCAGTTTCTATGCCTGGACGGGCTCCGTGCCGCTCTTTGACGTCGATGAAGGAGCATTCAGTGAAGCGACAAGAGAGATGCTGAAAAGCGGAAACTACCTGACAACCTATCTCAACGGTGAACCGCGTTTCGACAAGCCAATTCTGATCTACTGGCTGCAACTGGCAAGCATATCCCTTTTCGGCATCAATGAATTCGCTTTCCGCCTTCCTTCGGCACTGGCATCGACGCTATGGGCAGCATCGATCTACCTCTTTGCTGGCAAGATGCTCGATCGCCGCGCAGGATTTATTGCCGCAGCGGCAATGATCCCCACCCTGCAGATCACAATGATCGCCAAAGCAGCCATTGCCGATGCCCTGCTCAACAGCATGCTCGCCATCAGCATGTTCTCCATTTTTCTCTATTACAAAGAACGACAGCAGCGCTTCGTGCTCATCGCTTTTACTGCAATAGGGCTCGGCACTCTGACCAAAGGACCGGTTGCCATCCTCATCCCGCTTGTTGTCTCGGCAATCTTTTTTCTAAGCCAAAGAGAAACAAAAGCCTGGCTGAAAGCGATATTCAATCCTTCAGGCATCGCACTGTTTTTGCTTATCGTTCTGCCATGGTACACCCTGGAATATCTTGATCAGGGAATGCGCTTCATCGAAGGCTTTATCCTCAAACACAACATAGAGCGCTTCAGCACCCCTTTTGAACAGCACACCGGCTCAATCTGGTACTACCTCCCGGTCCTCCTGGCTGGATTAACGCCCTCAACGGGGCTCATCATCCCTCTGGCGACAGAGATAAAAAAACTCGTCAAAACGCCCCTCTCAGCCTATCTGCTGATCTGGTTCGGATTCGTATTCCTCTTTTTTTCTTTCTCCGGAACGAAACTCCCCCACTATATCATCTACGGCTATACCCCGCTCTTCATCCTCTTTGCCATGGTCTTCAAGACGATAAAAAAACCATGGCTGCTTGGAATCTGGCCCGCTCTGATCCTCGTCGCACTCTCGATGGCCCCGTTGTTCATCGCCAGAATTGCGCTATCAGCGAGCAACCCCTATATACGCGATCTCCTGCATGGTGCCCTGAAGCTCATGGGTCCCGAATACACAATCCTGCTTGTCTCCATTGCCCTCATAACCCTGCTTGTCTGGACAGCCGGAAAGATCCCTGCCCGTTACAGACTCGCCGCAACAGGAGCAATCTTCTGCCTCGCCTTCAACCAGGTTATCATGACTCGAGCCGGAGAACTGCTCCAGCAGCCAGTCAAGGAAGCTGCTCTTCTGGCCAGGAACAACGGCTACAAAATCGTCATGTGGAAAGTCAACTACCCCTCTTTTTTAGTATATTCGGGAAATTCAGTTGAAAAAAGAGCCCCCAAACCAGGTGAGATTGTCTTCACATCGGTCAAATATATCGACCGGTTGAACGCCAGCGAGATTCTCTATCAGAAAAACGGTCTGGTTCTTGCAAAAATCCAACAATAACCTGCCGCTGATGAAACTTTCGATTGTCATCCCTCTCATGAACGAAGAAGAGAGCATAGAACCCCTCTTCAAAGCCATAGATAAGGCTCTCGTGGGAATCGAGCACGAAATCATTCTTGTCGATGACGGCTCGACCGATGCCACAGTGAAGAAGGTTCGTCACTATGCGCCGCCACAGGCAACGTTGCTTGTTTTCAACAAGAACTACGGCCAGACCACAGCTCTTGCTGCAGGCATCGAACACGCATCAGGAGAACTGATAGCAACAATGGACGGGGACCTTCAGAACGATCCCTCCGATATCCCGATGATGATCGATCACTTGACCTCCCGCAACCTCGATGTTGTCGCAGGACGGCGAGCAGGCAGAAAAGACGGCATGATCCTTCGGAAGATACCCAGCGCGATCGCCAATGGGATCATACGAAAAATGACGGACGTTCATATCAGCGACTACGGATGTACGCTGAAAGTTTTCAGAAAGGATGTCGCCAAAAATCTCGGGCTCTATGGCGAACTTCACCGTTTCATCCCTGTCCTCGTGCGTCTCTACGGGGCACACATGGAAGAAGTCGATGTGCGCCATCACGCAAGAAGGTTCGGATCATCGAAATACGGGATAGGCAGAACCTTCAAGGTTCTCAGCGATCTGATGTTCATGGTGTTCTTCCAGAAATACGGTCAGAAACCGATGCATCTTTTTGGAACCCTTGGTTTTCTGACGTTCTCACTCGGCATCTTCATCAACCTCTATCTTGCAGTCATCAAGATTTTCGGTGAGGATATCGGAGGAAGACCGTTGCTCATCCTCGGCATCATGCTCGTCTTTACCGGCATTCAGCTCATCACGACAGGATTCATTGCCGAATTTATCATGCGTACGTACTACGAATCGCAAAACAAGAAACCCTATATCATCCGGGAAATCGTTGTCAAAAAATAAGATACACGCAAAGAAGATCGTCACGACCATTCTGCAGCTGGCCATTTCCGTTCTGGCACTCTACATTGTCCTGACAAAAACCGATACAGCGAAACTGATTGAGGTTATCAGAGAGGCTAATCCATGGTACCTCCTTCTTGCCGTCATCGTCTTCAATATCTCGAAAATTCTCAACGCACTGAGGCTCAACCGCTTTTTCAGGGCCATCGGGCTTGAACTTTCAACAGCCTACAACATCCAGCTCTACTACGTAGGCATGTTCTACAACATGTTTCTTCCCGGTGGAATCGGCGGCGACGGATACAAAATCTACATTCTCAAAAAAAATCACAGCATGAAAATGGTCAATGTTTTCAATGCTGTGTTCTGGGACCGTGTGGCAGGCATTTTCGCACTGCTCTTTCTGACCCTCATGCTCATGCTGCCAAGCTCGTTCGCATCCCTCAACCCGCAATACGTCCCGCTGGCATGGGTTGTCCTTGTCATAACCTATCCGGTTTCATGGGGCCTTACAAGAATCCTCTACAAACAGTTCAAGGAAATTTTCGCGATCACGGCCGTTGAATCCATTCTCATTCAGGCTGCTCAGGCCGTGGCAGCGTACTTCATACTTCTCGCCCTGTCGCTTCCTGCGCATCATATCGACTACCTGGCAATCTTTCTTGTTTCAACCGTCGCAACCGTCCTGCCAATCACCGTCGGCGGAGCAGGAGCAAGAGAAATCACCTTTTTCTACTCGCTCAACTACCTGCAGCTCGAACCCAACACCGGCGTAGCCCTTTCGCTGATCTTTTTCGCCATATCAGCTCTATCGGCGCTCTCCGGCATGCTCTTCCAGAATCGCTCCACTGGCTCGGACAGAGGAGAAAAAAACGCACAGGTCACGAAGAAGGAGTGACGTGAGCTTCATCCATCACGTCCTGCATCGATTGGGTCATTGTGACTTCTCGACGGCCATATCCTTCAGCTTCATCTGTATCGTCTTCCTGCCGTTCCATTCGTTCTCCTCAAGAGTGTAGACCATCGAAAAAACCTGCTTCGAACCACGCTCAAGAGCACGATAAATATCCTCACGACTGAAACCGATAACATCGAAAATCCTGCCGCTTCCGGTTTTAACCGAAAACTTCACATGGCGGCCTTTCAGCAGACGGGGGTAACCCGAAATTCTGAGCCCGCGGCTGAGAAACACAGGTTCGGGATTACCAAATCCAAAAGGAGCGAACTGTGAAAGAACATTGATAAATTTAGGGCTCACCTCGTCAAGCTGTAATTGCGTATCGATGATCACCTCCTTCTGGCGCTGTTCATAACTCAATCGTTCTGCCGAGAGAGCATCGAAGCGTTTTCTGAAAAGCTGCAGGTTCTCAGGTTTGAGCGTCACCCCCGCAGCAGCCTCATGACCGCCAAATTTCTCAAGCAATCCGCTGCACTCCTGAAGAACTTCCATCACATTCAAACCGCCAACACTTCTGACAGACCCCTTGATAAGACCATCGCTGCCCCCCAACACAACCGTCGGCAGGTAATATTTCTCCTGAAGACGCGATGCGACAATACCAAGCACGCCAAGATGCCAATCCTCGTGATAGAGGACAAGCGATGAACAGTAACTGGCAAAGTAACCATTCACCATACCCTCTGCGAGTTTCAGAATACCGGCATCGATCTCACGCCGCTCCCCATTCAGCCGGTCAAGTTCCTCTGCATGCTTCCTGCACTCATCACGGGAGTCGGACATCAGCCATTCAACGGCAGTCGCCGCATTCTGCATCCTGCCGGCAGCATTGATTCTTGGAGCAATACCGAAGGCTATCACACCGGCTGACAGCGATTCCAGCCTGGCGCCCATACAGGAGATAAGTTCCTGTATACTCATACGCGGTGCAGCTTTGAGGCGCTGGAGTCCCTGATGCATATAAATACGGTTCTCCTCCTTCAGCGCGACCATATCGGCAAGAGTAGCTACAGCAACAAGATCGAGATACTGCTCCCACTCAGCAGCATCCCTTCCCATCTGTTCAATCAATGCCTGAACCAGCTTAAACGCAACACCGCAACCGCATAACTCCCTGAAAGGATAACTGCATCCAGGTACTTTCGGGTTCAGAATCGCAGAGGCGGCAGGAAGCGTTCCGGGTTCATGATGATCGCAGACAATAACATCGATCCCTTGAACATTGAACGCCTCGACCTCCTTCACCGCCCTGATACCGCAATCCACCGTGATAACCAGTCCGGCACCTCGTTCAACCGCGCACCCAACCCCTGCATCCGATAATCCGTAGCCCTCAGTGAACCGGTCATTGATATAATAGGAAACCTCTGCACCCTGTGAACGAAGAAAAAGCATCAGAAGAGCCGTCCCCGTCGTACCGTCCACATCATAATCACCATAGAGCAGAATATGCTCACCCTGTTCCAGCGCCTTCATCACGCGCTCAACAGCGCACTGCATATCCCTGAAAAGAAACGGTGAAGGAATCACGGCAGGATCAGGCCGGAAAAAAGCTTTTGCCTGGTCGAAATCACAGATTCCTCGATTGCAGAGTGCACGGGCAATCGGCAGACTCACATTAATCTCCCGGGAAAGCCGCTCACAGGCCTCATCATCGCTATCCCGGATCGTCCAGCGGAATCGTTTCATCTGATAACATTCTTGACGGTTAGTATAAAAGTTCGTTTATATAACTATTTCATCAGCAGAAGGCAAATGATCCGGAAGGGTTCAGCGCTTGAAATAGCCTCAAAAAAAGAGTAGATTAGCGGCTACACGTTCCTGCGTCAACGCCTGACAGCAAGCCTCCATTTCTTGCTCAACGAGGTATTTTTCAACCCATTGATAACATGCGAAATGAATAAACTGATTACCATCGAACGGCACTTTCTCGAACAGCAAAAATCCCATCCGGAAGCAACAGGAGAACTCACCGATCTTCTCAATGATGTCGCCTTTGCAGCCAAGCTGGTTCGCAGAGAAGTCGTCAGAGCCGGTCTTGCCGATATTCTGGGTATGGCAGGAACAACCAACGTTCAGGGAGAGGAAGTAAAAAAACTGGACCTGTTCGCCAATGAAAAAATCATCAACGCCATAGGCGAACATGGCAGGTTCGCGCTCATGGGTTCGGAAGAAAACGAAGGCACCATCATCCCGCCAAACAACGACACCGGCCGCTATATTCTTCTGTTCGACCCGCTTGACGGATCGTCCAACATCGATGTCAACGTCAGCGTAGGGACCATATTCTCAATTTACCGTCTGACAGGAGACGACCCGAAAGAGGCTGATATCAATGACTGCCTCCAGAAAGGATCAGAACAGGTTGCCGCAGGTTACGTCATTTACGGTTCATCCGTCATGATGGTCTACACAACAGGCCAGGGCGTTCACGGCTTTACCTATGATCCAACCATAGGAGAATTTCTGCTTTCCCATGAAAACATCACAACCCCTGAACGAGGCAAATACTACTCCATCAACGAAGGATCCCTGCATCAGTTCAACGATTCTACCGTCAACTTCATCAACTACCTCAAAGAAGATGACGAAGCAACCGGCAGGCCATACAGCACACGTTACATCGGCTCTCTCGTCGCCGACTTTCATAGAAATCTCATGACCGGAGGTGTTTTTGTCTATCCCGCGACCAAAGGTCATCCGAACGGCAAACTCCGCCTTATGTACGAAGCAAACCCGCTGGCATTTATCTGCGAACAAGCAGGAGGACGGGCTACAAACGGAAAAGAACGCATCCTCGATATCAATCCGACAGAACTCCACCAGCGCACCCCGCTCTACATCGGAAGCAAAGAGGATGTACTCAAAGCCGAAGAGTTTGAAAAAGAGGGCTGAATCGATGCATTCAATGCAGCTATGCAACAGCTCGGCAATTCAAAAGGATTGGTAAATTCACCCGGAAATTTTTGATCATTCAGTACGTTTAAGGTATGGGAAAAAAAACAGCTACGCTATTATTTATCGGTGATGTTGTCGGCAAACCGGGGCTGCAGATGGTCAGTCATATGCTGAAAGGATTTATCAGCAAGTATGCCATCGATTTCGTCATATGCAACGGCGAGAACGCTCACAACGGCAAAGGAATGAGCAAAGAGGCGTTGCATCAACTGCAGGAGGCCGGTGTCAACGTCATAACCGGGGGAAACCATACCTGGAACAATTTCAATTTCTTTGACACCCTGAAAACAGATCCATCCGTTCTCAGACCACACAACTATCCTAAAGGGGCCTATGGCCGTGGATTCGGCATCTACACGCTGCCCGCCGGTCTCGGTGATATCGCGGTCGTCAACCTTCAGGGAAGAACATTCATGTATCCCATCGAATGCCCGTTCAGAACTGCCGACTGGATCATCAAACAGGTCAAAGAGAAAGTCAGATATATTTTCATCGACATGCATGCCGAAGCAACCGCGGAAAAAATCGCTCTCGGATGGTATCTCGACGGAAGGGTATCGGCTGTTATCGGAACACATACCCATGTACAAACTGCAGACGAACGGATTCTCCCGAACGGAACAGGCTACTGTTCCGATGCAGGAATGACCGGTCCGCATCAATCAGTTATAGGCATGCAGATCAAGTCAGCCACAGACCGTTTTCTCTATCAGACACCGCACAAATACGAATGCGCAGAAGACGACGTACATCTCTCCGCCATCCTGCTCCAGCTTGACACCGAAACCGGCAAAACAACCGGAATCCAAAGGATCTTCTACCCTGAATTCAATCGGGGAACGATAGTATAGGGATTGTTGCATCACGCAATCGTTATTCGTTATTCGTTATTCGTTATTCGTTATTCGTTATTCGTTATTCGTAAAAAGTTAACGATCCCCTTTCATCACCCATACAGGAACATCTTCCTGTATGGAGCTCCGGCGCAGTGACGAGGTGCGCCTTTAGCGCAGAGGCAAGAGACGAAGGTCAGGAGCGCCTGCAGAGCCCGATCTCCGGTTTCCCTGCCCGCGCAGCAACAACCAATCACGTCTTCATTCTGTGGGAGAAAACCCTCTCTTCAATTCATGTTAATTCGTGCAAATTCATGGACCTGATTTCTTTTCTTCACCATTCACCATTCACGTCTTCATTCTGTGGGAAAAAACCATCTCTTCAATTCGTGTTAATTCGTGCAAATTCGTGGACCTGATTTCTTTTCTTCACCAATCACCAATCAATCATGCATCAACCAAGAACAATCCGCAAAGTGTTCAAAAGCAAACCGGTAACCGAAGGCGCAGGAGTAAAGCTGAAAC
>Ga0272443_10000549_pt1 | contig 67168 bp, 52 predicted proteins | sample SSMAcet12_FD_193581 | JGI IMG/M metagenome (GOLD analysis project Ga0272443, IMG submission 193581) | Marine sediment archaeal communities from Little Sippewissett salt marsh, Falmouth, MA, United States - SSM-Acet-12 | ecosystem: Environmental > Aquatic > Marine > Wetlands > Sediment ...
CAGGACCAGTATCCTGTTGTTTACCTGCTCCACGGAGATATGATGGACGAATCGCATTGGGATGAGTTGGGGGCAGATGAGGTCGTGGAAGCAGGGGTTGATCAGGGTTTGTGGGCCCCGTTCATCCTGGTCATGCCCCGCTTACCCGAGCCGCTCTTCACACATACGGATGGAGGGGATGTCTCGTATGAAATGGAGATGCTCTCGGGATTGATCCCCTATGTCGAGAGCCATTATCGCGTCCGTGCTTCGGCGGATTACCGATTTCTCGCAGGCATTTCCAGAGGCGGTGTCTGGGCATTGGAAATTGGCTTTCACCACCCCGAGTTATTCGAAGGCGTGATTGCTTTGAGCCCTGCCCTTAATGTGAACCATGCCCGATCAATGTATGACCCATTCGAACTCGCAGCGACGCAAACCGATCTGCCCGAAAGCATCTTCCTCGCTGTGGGCGAGCAGGATGCTGCACGAATACGGGTCGAGGACCTCCACAATGTGCTCGACCAGAGAGGCGTCGTTCATACGTTCGCGCTCTCTTCCGGCAATCGAAGTGTGGAATCCTGGCGCCACATCCTCGGTGATATCTTCCACTTTGCTGCTTCAACCTGGAACTAGGCGTTCGACCAGCCACAGCGAGCAGTTACGCTGTTAACACGATTCCAATCACCATCCTACATAAGGTTAATACACACCGGATATAGTGTCATCACGGTAGCAAGTCCATGGAGGTATGACGATGATGCGATATTATGCTGTTCCCAGAAATTTCCGACCCATTGCTGCGCACCGGCCCGTGGAATTTAATGGCGGCCGCAGACTGCCGTTAGATGTGCAGCTCAAAGAAGATGTATTCGAGGTTACGGCTTCCGTTCCTGGTCTTTCCGTCGAGGACATCCGCATTGAGATCCTGGATGATGTCCTGACTCTGTCCGGGCAGATGACTGAAGAGGATGAGGCGGAAGGCACCTATCTGCTCCGCGAAGTTCAGACAGGTTCTTTCGCCCGCAAGCTGCGCTTCCCGGTGCCTGTGGACTCGTCCGGTGCGAAGGCTGTTGTTGAGAACGGCGTCCTCAAAGTGAGCGTTCCAAAAGCTGAGGAAGCCAAGCCAAAAGTCATTAAAATCAAGGCGGCATAAATCAGGCCCCTTGTGTGATAAGATGGGCGGCATAGGATGCCGCCCTTTTTTCATAGGTGGTTTTATGTTCCCAATTCGAGACACGATCCGAGCGAGAACCTTCCCTGTTGTTACCTATGCCTTGATCGGCGTCAATGTCGTCGTGTTCGCCCTCGAGTCCATGATGGGGACGAACCTGTTGACGGAATTGATGGAGTCATTTGCGCTCGTCCCGGCGAATTTATCCGTGATCAATCCATTCACCTGGTATCCATTATTGACGTCCGCTTTCCTGCATGGAAGTTGGTTTCATCTTCTCAGCAATATGTGGATGCTGCACATTTTTGGTGACAATGTTGAGGACCGGATGGGCTCCGGCCGTTTTCTTTTGTTCTATCTCCTTGCTGGAATTCTTTCCGGAATTGCCCATGCCTTCTTTACAGCGTATGGCTACGTGCCAACGGTTGGTGCCAGCGGGGCGATTGCCGGCGTCATGGGCGCGTATATCATCTTCTACCCCCATGGGCGGGTAGACACCTTCATCCCCGGCTTATTCTTCCTGCCGTGGATCATCCAGGTTCGGGCAGTTGTCTTCCTTGGGTTCTGGTTCCTCTCACAGTTGTCGAATGGATTGATGAGCCTGGGGATGGTCGGAGTCTCGCAGTTCAGCGGTGTAGCCTGGTGGGCGCATATCGGCGGATTTCTTGTAGGTATGATTGCCGCCTTCGCAGCCGGAGGCCGTCAACCTGTTGCGGAAGAACGGTACCGGTATCCGGGAATCTGACAGAGGGGACGAGCATCTACTCAGTGTGATGCGCTTGATCTACAATGAGTTTGTAGGAACCGTGTTGATTGAGGCGCAACACCAGGAGTGGTGATGCGGACCGCTCCGTAATTATACTGTGGAGGGATACCCCAAGATGAATGAGCCAACGGGAAACGGGGCAGGAGGGAGAATCACTGCGGCAGGAAGCTGGATCCTGCGCAATTTCCTGCGTTTGCTGACAGCGATTGTGCTTGGAGCTTCCATTGGCGCAGGGTTGTTCTACGCAGGCCGATCACTGCTCGGTATCGAGCCCGCCGTTTCTGAAACACCGGTTGAGCCGGCTGCACCGGATATGGATGCTTTCCTCGCGCGCCTGGAAACCCTGGAGGAAGAGCAAGTCGAGCTGGAACAGCGCATCGACTCCCTCGAACGAGAAAATGCAGCCCAGCAGGATGCATTGTTATCGCTTCTCGATCGGGAAGCGCAGCAGGAAGAGACAGAGGCTGCCCCCGCTCCAGCGGAGACACCGACGAGTGATGAGCCCGCGGATTCGTCGTCTGAACTGGAGAGCCTGGCGCAACGCCTCGATGCCGTGGAACTCGCGTTGTCATCCATGCCGGACGACGGCGCAAGCAGCGATGAACAGACTCTGTTCCGGGCAATGCTGCACATGTTACGAGCGAAGATTTCCCTCATGGATGACAATTATGGCCAGGCACAGGAAGACCTGGCGCTCGCACGTGCTGCCATTGAAAGACTGGGCGCTGTCACGGACGTGGATATCATCCTGAATCGTATGGATCGGGTGTTGGAAGAACTAACCAGTTCTCCGCAAATTGCGGAGGAAGATGTGTCCATCATCTGGAACCTGCTTGTTGACCTCGCTGACACCATCGAATCGGGAGACACCGATTCATAGCACAACCTTCCAGAGAAGGAGTTAATCATGTCCCAGGAAGATTTCTCAGACGCTGCAGCAGAACCAACCGGAGACCTTGAGAGTGAGATGATGGTTTCTGAGGAAGCGATGGTCGAGGAGCCACAAGTTCAAGCGCCTCCCCCGCCGAAACCGGAACCACCTGCGCAAAAACCTCCCAGCAGGGCAAGCCGGATTTTCCGCAAGGTGATGTTGTACCTGATCGGGATCCTGATCATGTTTATGCTGGGCTTCATCGCCGCATGGTATTTCCAGGTCATCCCCGCGCGTCAGGCGGCGGAGGAGGCGCAAACCATGGTGGTGGAGGAGATCGAACAACTGGAAGCCCAGATTCTAGAGGATGAACTCCATTTTCACCTCCTTAATGCGCTTGTGGATGTCTACTCCGCGCAGGTTGCGATCGGACAGGAAGATGCCGCGGGCGTGAGGGCCGCGCTGGCTGGTACTGACGACCGTCTTGCGATGGTGGAGGAGACACTTGAGGACGACTCAGCAAGCGCGATTGCAGCACTGCGGACGCAGTTGCAAACGGTCATCGGCACGATTGATGACGATCTTGACGCTGCCAATACCGGCCTTGAGCGGCTGGCATCGAACCTGCTTGCGTTTGAGCGATCCATGTACGGCGAGTAAGAATACCGAAAGGACATGAAATGAGCCCTTCCGCACGCGGAAGGGCTCATGGTTTTCAGGCGGGGCTGGAGGTCAATAACGCAGGATCGCCCCAATCTTGCCGGCTTTGTCCAGCGCCTTGTTTTCATGGACGACAGCAACATCTCCACCATCGGAGAGTACTTTCCGCACAGCCATTTCAACCGCGTCCTCAATCTCCTCGAACCCCGATCCGCAGAATGGGCAGGTTGTCAGTATCTGGGACGTCAGATAATCACAGCCTGAGCAGCGATAGCCCGGCGCCCGGTATCCCTCCTTGATGATCAGCGTTTGAACAGAGCCATTCCGCACGGCGCTGAGCGTGTCGTCCAGACGGATGACGCCGTCTCTACCTTTTGCAGCGCCCGTTACCATCTGCTGCACCAGTTGCTGTTCCTGTTCGAGTTGTGCTTTATGCGCGGCTTCGTCCGCACGCCGGCGTATTTCTGTGTGCCCGGCGTTAATGTCAATGGAAAAGGTCCCGGCGACCAGCGATTGCCAGCGCTTCGGCAGTTCCTGTCGGAAGCGGGCAACCGTTTCGTCTGTTCCACCGATGAGTACACGGCGGACGTGATGTGCCTTGAAGACATCCCCGGCCATTTCGGCAATCTTCTTGAGGTTGCGTCCAGAGACAGCTGCATGCGGTTCGGAGAAGCCCGCATCGCCGCTCATCCGGCCGGATGCTTGAGAACCGCCTCCGGTCTTCATCCGGCGGACGGCTTCACCCGTGATGTCCACTTCGTCGAGGATGGCGCCGAGGTGGATCATGAGCAGGCGGGCGCGCTGCTTGTCCACCAGCGCGATGCCATAGTGCCCGTGCTGATCCAGGACATCTGCGAGGGGTTTAACGTAGGGTTTGGGCAGCAGGCGGGCTCTCTCCCGAAGCGTCAGGTGCATCGGGTAGGTGCGGAAGAAATCATCCGCCTGACATGAGAACATGGCGATGCTGAGCCCGGACCAATCATAGGCGTGCTCGATGTACATGAGCACCGCCTGTGTATCGTCCGGGGCGTCATCCTTGTATGGGGCGAGGAGATGACGAAGCCGTAATTTGTAGGCATCGGCTTGTGCGGAGCGGGTGTCGGTGTTGAGGAAAACGCTGAGGACGGGTGCGTGCGGTTGGTAAGCGACCAATTCCTTGACATCAAGTTCGGAGAGCATACATGACCTCCATATGTTGGAACGCGTTCGCTTGAGCGGCGCGGCTATGGCCGGGCGCCAATGACCAGATTGATCGTAATCTCCTTTCCATCTCGCAAGACCTGAAGTTCGATCGTCTGGTTGACCTCTGTGTGATTCAACAGATAGGAAAGCAGTTCGCTGAAATTCGCAACAGGCACATTGTCAATGGCGGTGATCAGATCGCCGCCGGCATACAGCCCCTGGATCGACGTCCGTCGTGTTCCGGCTTGCAGCCCGGCCTGGTCCGCGGGGCCGCCTGGTGTGACCTCGGTGATATAGGCGCCCAGAGCATCCGGGGGCAGCCCCAGCATCTCGAGTGTACGTAGATTCCACAATCCGTCATCGAGGCTGGCGACGCCCAGATAGGGATATTGAAATTCACCTTCGGCGATGATGGCAGGGACCACGCGTCGGACAATGTTGACGGGGATGGCGAACCCGACGCCGGAGTTGGCGGCGTCACCGGTTACGGTGAAGCTCTCCGTGCGGATGGCCCGGTTCACTCCCACCACTTCTCCCTGCAGGTTCAGAAGAGGACCGCCGGAATTGCCGGGGTTGATGGCTGCGTCGGTCTGGATCAGATCGCCAGCGGTGAAGAGTGAACCGCTGGGAGCGACACGTTCCGAGGCAAGTGTCCGCCCGAGTGCGGAGATCACGCCGGTTGTCATGGTGCCGGCAAGACCAAAGGGGTTGCCGATGGCAATCACAGCATCGCCGACCTGGAGTTGTTCTGAATCACCAAGCGGGATCGGCGTGAGATCCTCGATCGGGAGGTCGACGTGCAGCACGGCAATGTCTGAGTCCGGGTCGGTGCCGACGACCTCCGCCCAGACTTTCAAGCCCGACGGGAAGTCCACTTCAATGGCGTCTGCGCCATCGATGACGTGCTGGTTGGTGATGATGTAACCGTCCTGGCTGAAAACAAAACCCGATCCCTGCCCTGCCGGGTAGATGAGTTCTTCACCACCGCCGAAATCGAGGTAGGAGAGGATGGAGACAACACCGGGGCTGATACTGCGGTAGATGGCCGATAAATCGGTGCCGGCTGAGACTGGCGATACCGATACGGTCGGAGCAGCAGTTGTGGGAACGGAAGCAGTTGTTGGTGTTGCGTTGATCCCATTGCTGGTCGAAACAACCTGCGTTTCAGGAAGACGTATTCCAGAACAGGCGGAGAGGGCGAGGATGAGCGTGATAAGGATGGCGATGGTTCGGATGGTTTGCTTCATAACCTGACCTTTGTTGATGTATGACTTCATACCAGTAAACGTTGGTATCGATCGGTTGGTCCTGACGTTAGCGGTCGTCCGGGCGCAACCCCTGTAATTCCTTGAACAGCCCCTGTTCTTTCTCGGAGAGTTCCGTCGGAATCTTGACGTGGAGCTCGGCAAACAAGTCTCCGTGCCGGTTCGGGTTGCGCAGGTGAGGCATCCCTTTCCCGCGTAGCCGGAACAACTGACCCGGTTGACTGGACGTCGGAATGGTCAGCATCACGCTTCCGCTGGGGGTATCGACTTCCACCTCCCCACCCAGCACGGCGGTGTACAGGCTGGCTTCGACGCTGGTGTATAGATCATTGCCCTTGCGCTGGAAGCGTTTGTCTGGATCGACCTGAACGACCACGTATAAGTCGCCGGCTGCGCCGCGCCCGGGCTGCCCCTGTCCGCTGATGCGGACCTTTGTGCCGGACTTGGATCCGGGCGGTATTTTTACTTCGAGCGTTTTCCCGTTGCGCTGGAACGAGCGGGTGGTGCCAGTATAGGCTTCCTGGAAGCTGAGGCGAACGGGTTGCTGGATATCTCTGCCTTTGCTGCTGCGAGACCGCATTTGTTCGCCCTGGAGAGGGCTTCCACCAAAAATGGCCTGGAAGAAGCTCGAGAAACCACCTCCGAACAGGTCATCGAGGTCGCCGACGTCCACATTGCTTGATCCAGCGGTCCACTGTGACCAATCGAAACCACCCGGCTGCCCGCCCATGCGTTCCCAATCACGGTAGGAGGCGCCGAGCTGGTCGTACTTGGCGCGCTTGTCGGAATCGCCGAGGACCTCATAGGCCTCGTTGATTTCCTTGAATCGTTGTTCTGCCTTGTTGTCACCGGGGTTCTTATCGGGATGGAATTTCAGCGCTAACTTGCGATACGCTTTCTTTATGTCTTGTTCCGACGCCGAACGATCAACACCAAGGACCGTGTAATAATCCTTGTACTCCATGCATACCTGCCTTCTCTATGGATTAATTGTAGAAGTGCGACTCAAGCGAGTCAAGGGAGGGCGATTGATCTAATGTGATTCTAACATCCATCGCGTTAATCGATGGAATTCGTTGATTCCCGCGGAAGGTGTATCCGTGCTATCATACCGGTATGAGTGCGATCACAAGGCTTGAGCGAATCCTCGTTGTGGATGAGGATCCAGATGTCCTCGACCTGCTTACAAACCAGGTCCTGGAGCCGCTGGGGTATCAGGTTACGACCGCCAGCGACGCTGCAACAGCGATCCAACAGGCGCTTACGTTCTCCCCTGATCTCATTATTGCCAGTCTAACGCTCCCGGGCTTGAGTGCGAAAGACCTGTTGGTTGCCCTTCGATCGCAGGGGATGGAAGTCCCAATGCTGGTCACAGCCGCAGAGGGGATGGAAGCCGACGCGATTCTCGCATTTCGGCTGGGGGCGCGCGACTACCTCGTCAAGCCTCTTCGCGAGACGGAAGTGGTCGCGGCGTTGGAACGATCGATCAATGAGATCCGTCTGCGGCGGGAACGGGGGCAGCTTGCCGAGCAGCTTGCGGAGAGCAACCGACAACTCGAACGTCGGGTGCGGGAACTGACAACGCTGTTTGGCCTGGGCAAGACCGTCACCTCCACGACCCACCAGCAGCAGCTTTTCTCCAAACTCATGGAGGGCAGTCTGTATGTCGCAGAGGCGGAAATGGGATGGGTGCTGCTGCAGGACGAGCGGACGGAAGAGCTCGTTCTGCGTGCCGAGAGCAACCTGCCGCCAGCCATTGCAGGCAAGATGCACCAGGAGTGGGAGGATGGTGTCAGTTCCCTGGTGATGCTGTCGGGAGAGGCGCTGGCTATTCATGGGGAAGGTCTGGAGCAGTTCAAGCTGGCGAGATTTGCCAAGGCGGCGTTGATCGCACCGATCAAGGTCCGCGACAAGCCGATTGGCGTCATCTGCGTCGCCCGGACGACGAAGCGGCCCTTCTCCGAGCGAGCGCAGGCGATGCTGGAAGCTGTCGCCGATTATGCATCGATTTCGCTGGTCAATGCGCGCCTTTTCCGTGCCCTTGAAGCTCGTGCGCAGCGACTTCAGCAAGTCATTGATGAAAGCCAGCAGGGCGTTCGCGTGAAGCGTGAATGGCTGGAGACCCTGAACCGTGGTCTGCGCGCTGCACTGGCACAAATCCATGACTTGACAGAGCGGGAAGATGGGGCGGACAGTCAACCGGAAATCACAACCGTGAAGAGCGATCTGGAAGCCCTGCTTCAGCAGGTGAAAGCACTGACGGTGCCCCCCTCAGAGCAAACCGATTCCTGAACTCCTTTCCACGATTTGAGCAGCTTGCATTAGAATGGACCCGATGCAGAGCTATACTCCCTGGCACAGGTCTGAAGAATGGACGAGCAAAAACCGCTAATCCTTGTTGCAGATGATCATCAGGAAATTCGCGATTTCCTTGCGGAGTCGATTCTTTCCCCGGCTGGCTATGCGGTGCAAACCGTTGGGGACGGGATGTCTGCCCTCACGCTCATTCGCGAGATGAACCCGGCACTGGTCATCACGGACCAGAACATGCCGAACCTGACGGGTATCGAGCTCATCCAGCGGCTGCACCGTGATCATCCGGAGATCCCCGTCATCCTCATGACCAGCGAGGGTTCTGAGCAGCTTGCCGTGAGGGCCCTGCGCTCAGGCGCCGTGGATTATCTCACCAAACCGTTCGAGGCGGATGAGCTGCTCGAGGCGATTGGTCGCACCATCACAGAGAGCCGGCGTTGGCGCAGCCTGGAACGCGCCAACCGGGAAGCGAAAATCAACACGGCAAACCTCAAGAGCCGGCTGCAGGAATTTGAGGCGCTGGCGCAGATCGGTCGCAATGTGACCTCGATGCTTGACCTGGACGATGTGCTCACGGCAGTGGTCGAGGCGGCTGTCGAACTCACCCAGTCGGAAGAGGGAAGCCTCCTGCTCATTGATGATGCAAGCGGCGAGTTGTACATGCGAGCCTCGAAGAACTTCGATGAGGAGTTCGTTAAGACATTTCGCTTGCACGTGAAAGATTCACTAGCCGGGCAGGTGATTGCCTCCGGACAACCTGTACTGATTGACCAATCAACCCCGCAGAAGATCAAGACATCCTACCTGGTTCACTCGTTGATTTACGTCCCGTTGAAGGTGCGTTCGCACACCATCGGTGTCCTCGGCGTGGACAACAGGAAGGCCGGACGGGTGCTATCCAATTCCGATGCCATGGTGATGACGGCGCTGGCGGATTATGCCGCGATTGCTGTTGAGAACGCCCAGTTGTATACGCGCTCAGAAGTGCAGCGACGAAAGCTGGAGACCATCCTGGAGCAGACCGAGAACGCAGTGATTGTTGTCGACCCGGACAATCGGCTCATCTTGATTAATCGAGCGGCGCAGGAAGCCTTTCATGTGCCGGATGACATGCTCAACCGTTCCATTGTCGAAGCACTGGACCATCCCCACCTGTTATCGCTGATCCGTGCACCAGGAAACACGCCGCGTCGTGATGAGATTGAAGCGGAAGATGGCCGCATCTTCAACGCACAGCGAACGCCGATAGAAGGTGTTGGGCAGGCCATCCTGATGCATGACATCACCCACCTTAAGGAGCTGGACCGGATTAAATCGGAATTCGTCACCACGGTGTCGCATGACCTGCGTTCACCGCTGACCGCAATCCTCGGCTATGTGGAGCTGATTGAGCGAGCCGGCGAGGTGACAGAGCAGCAGCAGGAATTCATCCGACGCGTGCGTGTGAGTGTCGAGCAGATCACCAATCTTGTTACAGACCTGCTCGACCTGGGTCGGATTGAATCTGGGCTGGATACAGCCAAGGAACTGACGTCCATTGGTTTGATGGCGCGGTACGCTTTTGAGAGTGTGCGGGGAGCAGGTGTTGAGAAGCAACTGGAGTTCGAGCTGGATATCCCCGAAACGCTGCCCATGGTATACGGCGATCCCATCCGATTGCGGCAAATGATCGGCAACTTGCTTTCCAACGCTGTGAAGTACACACCGACGGGTGGCATCATCCGCCTGCACCTGGAATCGGAGAATGATCAGATTATCCTGCAAGTGCAGGATAACGGCTCCGGCATCCCCGCTGGCGATCAACCTTACTTATTCGATAAATTCTTCCGTGCCAGCAACATCCCCCAGGACACGCCCGGGACCGGTCTCGGGCTATCCATTGTGAAGTCGATTGTGGACAATCATGATGGCAGGATCTGGGTTGATTCCAAATTGGGTGAAGGTACATTGTTTACGGTTGTTCTTCCGGCGAAAGAGGACTAGGCGATTTCTTCTCGTTGAGAAATGAACAATGCGCAGCAGATAGCTGCGCATTGCTTGTTTTCGTCGCCTCCGCCGGGGCGGTGAGGGGGAAACCCAGCGGAGGCATTCGCCAAAGGAGGAGACAGTGATGAGCAATCGGGTGCCCGTCCTCTGGTCTCCAAGCGTATAATAGAATCCGGGTTGATAAGTTACCATTGAACAAGATCATCGGGATGATATGACATTAATCCCCGCGCCAGCACGCAAACGTTTACGTATGAGCCCGCCACGATCTTCGAGCGCACAAGCCCGCCGCGCTGGAAGGAAAAGGCATGAGTGACACAAGAGACATCCGCCGCAGGCTGAAGCGGCTTGGCCGCACGCGGACGAAGAGCAGTCCCGCACAGACGTACAGGGCTGGCTCATCCGAGCCGCTGCCGGGTGATGAGGTGGAGCTGGAGGGCGGGCGTATCTTGCGTGTGGAGAAGACGTTCCGCCTGCAGCATCAGCATGGCACCAGACCCCTTGCGGACTTCCCGGGGGAAGGGCTTGCAAGCCTGCCTGGCGTGATGACGGAGAATAACGAATCCGTGGGGAGCGGCATGCGCTGGTTGTTCCTCGATACCGAGACAACCGGCCTCGCTGGAGGTGCCGGCAGTTTCGCGTTTCTTGTTGGTGTGGGCGTCTTCGATGGCGATATGTTTCGCCTGCGACAATACTTTATGCGCACCCCTGCAGAAGAAGCGGCCATGCTGGCGGCGTTGAAGGAGGATTTTGGGGAGCAAGCCGGTTTCGTGACCTACAATGGACGGACCTTCGACATCCCGCTGCTTGAAATGCGCTATATGATCGGGCGCAGGGAACGGCTTCCGCTGGGGCGGTGGCCACAGCTTGATCTCCTCCATCTATCCAGGCGTTTGTGGCGACGGCAGCTTCCTGACTGTACGCTCGGTACGGTCGAGCGCCACATTTTGCAGGTCACCCGCACAGAGGAGGATGTCCCTGGCGCGCAGATCCCGAGGATGTATCAGCATTTCCTGCAGACGGGTGAGACCCGGGAAATGAAACGGGTGCTCTACCACAACGAGATCGACATTTTAAGTCTGGTTGTGCTCGCGGCGGAAGTCCATGACCGGCATCTGGCAGTGGATGCAACAACGCTCAGCGGTTCGGAAGCACTGGGTGTCGCGCGCTGGCATTTGCAGGAGACCCGACTGGAGGCGGCCGAGAACGCGTTCCGGCAGGCAGCGAACTGCACGGATCCAGACGTCCGTCTCGAGGGTTTGCAGCACTATACGGCGTTCTTGAAGCGGACCGACCGGCGGGATGAGGCGGCACCGATCTGGCAGCGCTGGCATCGACTCGACAAACAAAATCCTTCCCCCTGCATTGAGCTGGCGATGTATTACGAGTGGCATCAGCGGGATTATCAAGCCGCGATCGAGTGGACCGAACACGCGCTGGAAACGGTGCAATTGTGGCCGGTGGACTGGCGGCGTATGCGACTGGAGCAGGAGCTCCATCACCGGCTCGCGCGGTTGCAGGGGAAACTGGCCCGTCTGGCAGGATAGCACTTCGTCAGGCTGAATCGATTTCGTCTCGCACGGTGCGGTAGAGGTTCTCGGCCTTCAATTCCTGAAGCGAGTAGCAGGGGGCGTTCATGCGGTCGGCAAGCGCCTGAGACAATCCCTGATCGAAGACCGCATTTTCCATATTGATGACAACAGAATGAATGTTCTCCTGGCTGATGCGATCCGCATAGAGGAATGCTTCTTCTTGAGGCGGAAGGGTGCTCTGGGATACATTCCCGGCGCCATCGGTGAGAAGGATCATCAGTGGGAGGATGTCAGGGTGAACATGTCGCTCGCGCTGGATGATGTCCAGGGCGAGTCCAAGGCCTGCTGACAGGGGAGTTTTCCCCCCGACGGGAATGTCTGCAAGCGCGTGCCGGGCGAGTTCGACAGAATTGGTCGGGGGAAGGATGTTGAGGGCGCGATCTTTCTGGAAGACGACGAGACCCACTCTGTCTCTGCGCTGGTAGGCATCGGTCAGCAGAGACAGGATGGCGCCTTTTGTGGCGGACATGCGCTCTGAAACGGCCATCGACCAGGAGGCGTCCACCACGAACAGAATCAGGTTGGCGGCCTTGGTCACGCGCACTTTCTGCTGCAAGTCATCCCTTTCAAGTGCGATCGCCATATCGCTGTCGGGGCGTCGTCGTTTCTGAAACGGCGCAGCCGCACGGATGGTGGCATCAAACGCGATGTCGTTTGTTTTCCCGCGCGCCGGGCGTGCGAGGATGTAGCGCCCGCGTTTTCGATCCGTGCGGGTCCGCGTTCGTCGCCCGCCTTGACGGCGCGTTAGACGGTCTAATTGCCCTTCAAGCCGTCTGGGGTTGAACGGGGAGCCAACCTTGACCTTCTCGCCGCCTTCCCACCAATGCGCGTGCAGTGTGTCCGGGAAGGTCTGGTTGATCGGCTGGGAATCTGGCTGGCGGCTGTCGTCGTCTAGCTGGTCTTGCTGGACGACTTGAGCGCTTTTTTTTGTATGCTTTCCTGACGCGTTCCGGGAACTTGTTCGTCATCCTCGTATGCCCCGGCTTGCTCATCCAGGTCTTCCAACGTCGCCTCCAGCTTCTCCATGTCGATGGAGACTTGCTGGAACGGGCCTCTGCGCATACGGTGCGGCAAAGCGAGTTCCGCCGCAAGCAGGATGTCGCGCTGGTTGATGGACGCACGTCCCTCGTAGGCGGCATGGGCGCGGGCAGTCTTCAGAATGACCAGATCAGCCCGGTGCCCGTCGACATCGAACGACGAAGTCAGGTTGGCAATGGTGTACAGATCAGAGCGTGTTTCACCGACCTCGGGAAGCAGCTCGCGGGCGCGAGCGATACGCTGCGAGAGCGCTTTTTCCTGATCATCCCACTCGCTGCAGAACCCTTCCGGGTTCTCTTCGAAAGCGATATTCCGCTCCACGATGGCTACCCGATCAGCGGGTTTATGCAGACCGTGAATTTCCACCGAGAGCGCGAAGCGATCCAGTAGCTGTGGGCGCAGGTCACCTTCTTCGGGATTCATGGTGCCGACGAGGATGTACCTGGCAGGATGGGTGAATGAGATGCCCTCACGTTCAACGAAGTTCATCCCCAGCGCCGCAGAGTCGAGGAGGACGTCAACGACATGGTCGTCAAGCAGATTGACCTCATCGATATAGAGCAGACCGCGGTTTGCAGAAGCGAGGATGCCCGGCTCGAAGTGCCGTTCACCCTGTTTGATGGCACGCTCGATATCGAGTGTGCCGACAACCCTGTCCTCGGTTGCGGAGACGGGGAGGTCGACGAACGATGTGCGCCGGGTGGAGATGGGAAGGTCTTCACCGCGGGAAGCCCGTTCACGACATTCTGTGCACCAGGTTCCCGGCTTGTCCGGATCGCATCCGAATCGGCAGTCTTCCACAACCCGAACATCAGGCAGGAGAGCCGCTAGCGCTCGGGCGGCGGTCGATTTCGCCGTGCCCCGCTCGCCGCGGATCAATACGCCGCCGATGCGAGGGTTGATGGCGTTCAAGATCAGCGCACGGCGCATGCGCTCCTGACCAACAATAGCTGTAAATGGATAGATATCTGGCATAGGGTAACCTCTCCCTGGCATTATACCCACCCGCTGTCGCGAATGTCTACCGTTGTCAAAGCCGTCTTTCCCCTTTATAATCTCACAACATATTCATAACACGGAGAAAGTGGACTAGATGGAGTTTCAAGAGGAGAATGCCGGAAAACAACCTGTTGATGAGGAGATGACCGAAACGACAGAACATCCGATGGATGCCTTGCTGGAGTCTGCGGATTTCGAACTCGACACCCCCCGTCGAGGAGAGATCCGGACAGGTACCATCGCTCGAGTTACTGACAACGATATTCTGGTTGACATCGGTGCCAAATCAGAAGGTGTAATCCCCGCACGTGAATTGGAACAACTTTCCGAAGAGCGTCGAGAAGAACTGGTTGAAGGCCAGACGATTGACGTATTTGTAGAGCGTATGGGATCAGGCGATGGCGCCATCCTCCTATCGCTGTCGAAGGCAGCGCAGGAACAGGATTGGCGTGAGGCTGAGGAGCTCCTGGAAAACCAGGAACCATATGAAGGTGTCATCGCCGGCTACAACAAAGGTGGTCTCATCGTCAAGCTGGGAAGCTTGCGTGCGTTTATTCCCGGCTCTCAGGTCAGTCTTTCCCGGCGACGCCGGTCGGAGGGAGACACGCCAGACCGCCGCTGGGGAGGCATGGTCGGCGAGCCGATTATCGTGAAAGTTGTTGAGGTTGATCGACGGCGCAACCGGCTGATCATCTCCGAACGGGCGGCTTCCCGCGAGGCGCGCGACGCCCTGAAAGAACGCTTGATTTCCGAGCTGAAACCCGGAGAGACCCGCGAAGGTCACGTGGTCAGCCTGGCGGATTTCGGAGCGTTTGTTGACATCGGTGGGGCCGACGGCCTTGTCCATCTTTCTGAAATTTCCTGGAAACGGGTAGCGCATCCGAAAGATGTTCTTAAGGTCGGCGAGAAGGTCGATGTGAAAGTCCTCGGCGTGGACATTGATCGCAAGCGCATCAGCCTGTCCATTCGAGAAATGCTCCCCGATCCGTGGGAATCCATTGTCGAGCAACTGCAGGAAGGGCAGTTGGTTGAAGGGCATATCACCAAGCTGACCAAGTTCGGCGCATTCGCCTCGATTGACGGCCTGGAAGGGTACGAGATCGAAGGTCTCATCCACATCTCAGAACTGGCTGACCGGCGCATTGAACATCCTCAGGAGATCGTTGAGGAAGGGCAGCAGCTCACCCTCCGCATCATCAATATTGATCGCGAGCGACGAAGGATCGGCTTGAGCGTCCGCAAAGTCGACTCTGTGGAATTCGCGGAACAAGACTATCTGGCTGCGCTTCAATCCATGGAAACAGAGGAAGCCGAGCAACCTGAGGACGAGGTCGATTTTGACGCTGCACTCGACGAAGAGTTGCCAGCAGAGGAAGACGAGGAAGCGAAAGAGGAGCCAGAAGCTTCCGGGGAAGCTCCCGCTGAGGAAACCCACGAGATTGCGGATGAAGAGCCAGAAATGGCCGAAGGGGACCCGGAGACGGTAGAAGAAGACCCGGAGACGATGGAAGAAGAGCCGGAGACGGTGGAAGATGAGCCGGAGACGGCTGAAGAAGACCCGGAGACGGTGGAAGAAGAACCGGAGGAAGACAAGACTCCGGATGACGAACCGGAGGAATCCGGTGGTGAAGAACCCACCGAAGCCTGATGGCAACACAGCCGGGTGCTTTCAAAGGCACCCGGTTTTTCTTTTCTGACATGTTCAACGCGATGTCGAATCATTCTTTGGTAGAATGAAACCAGAGATGGCATGCGCCATCCATGGAGGACAATTGTGGCAGATAAAATGGAGCGATTCACCCAGAAAGCTCGCAGGGTGTTGAGTTTGGCCCATGAAGAGGCTGAACGATTGCGCCATAACTATATTGGTACTGAACACTTGCTGCTGGGTTTGATCCAGGAGGAAGGCAGTGTCGGCAGCCGCGTGTTGCGTGAACTTGGCCTTGAGACGGGGCGCGTTCGCGAGATGGTTGAACGCCTTTCAGGTTTTGGTCAGCGAACAGGTGGCCGTATTGAATTGGCCCCTGGCACAGAGAAAGTGCTGCACCTGGCGATCGAAGAAGCCCGGAAGATGGGGCATCATTATATTGGTACGGAGCACCTCCTCCTTGGATTGGTTGAACAAACGGAGGGTGTGGGTGTTGCTGTGCTGCGCCGTCTGGGGATTACCCCCGAGCAGGTTCGGCGGCAGACGCGAAGATTGCTCCAGGAAGGCCCTGCACGCCGAAAGCCCCAGCAGGAAGGTGGAGGGAAGAAAGAGAAACAGGCGAAGACTCCCCTGGTTGACCAGCTTGCAACGGACCTCACCTCGCTGGCCGAGGAGAATGCCCTCGACCCGGTCGTGGGCCGGGAGATGGAAGTTGCCCGTGTCATCCAGATTCTTGCGCGGCGCACCAAGAATAACCCTGCGCTGATCGGTGAACCTGGCGTTGGCAAGACGGCCATTGTGGAAGGACTTGCGCAGCGCATTGTCGCGGGTGAAACACCGGGACCGCTGATTGGGAAGCGTGTTCTCCAGCTCGATGTGGGATCGCTGGTGGCCGGCACGATGTACCGCGGTCAGTTTGAAGAACGATTGAAGCGTGTCATCGATGAGTTGAAGTCGTCGGACGCCATCCTGTTCATCGACGAGGTGCACATGCTCGTTGGTGCGGGATCGGCCGGCTCCTCCGTGGACGCCGCCAATATCCTCAAGCCTGCGCTGTCGAGAGGCGAGCTTCAGGTGATTGGAGCCACGACGCTGGATGAGTACCGAAAGCACATTGAAAGCGATGCGGCGCTTGAACGTCGTTTCCAGCCGGTCATGGTCGAGGAGCCCTCGATTGAAGAGACCATCGATATTCTCAAGGGCATCCGTGAGCCGTACGAGGAACACCACAAGCTCGATATTACGGATGAGGCACTTGAGGCAGCCGCCGTGCTTTCTTCCCGTTATGTGACCGACCGGTTCCTGCCGGATAAGGCGATTGACCTGATCGACGAATCAGCATCGCGTGTGCGGATGTATAAGAGTCCGGAAGCAGTCAGTCTGAAGCGGATCGTTCAGGAATTGCATCAAACGCGTGCAGCCAGAAACGGTGCCGGCGAGGAGGGGCACACGGAAGAAGTTCTCGAACTGGAAAGCCGGGAACGCGATCTCGAGCGGCAGTTGGAAGAGCTTCGAACAGCCTGGGACCGCAAGGACAACGGACCTGCAGTGACGGCGGAAGACATCGCCGAAGTGGTATCGATGTGGACCGGCGTACCGGTGACACAGTTGGCAAACGAAGAATCGGAACGCTTGCTTCGGATGGAGGAGGCGCTCCATGAACGCATCGTGGGCCAGGATGAAGCCATCCGCGCCATCTCGAAAGCCGTGCGTCGGGCGCGTGCTGGATTGAAGGATCCAAAACGCCCGATCGGTTCCTATATCTTCCTCGGACCAACAGGAGTTGGGAAAACGGAGTTGACCAAGGCGCTTGCGGAGTACCTCTTTGGCTCCGAAGATGCACTCATTCAACTGGATATGTCTGAATTCATGGAAAGGCACACCGTCAGCCGGCTTGTCGGGGCTCCTCCCGGGTACGTTGGCTATGATGATGCAGGACAGCTTACAGAAGCCATCCGTCGGCGGCCTTATTCCATTGTCGTGTTCGATGAAGTGGAAAAGGCGCATCCGGAAGCACACAACATGCTGCTTCAGATTATGGAAGAAGGCCATCTTTCGGATGCACGCGGCCGCAAGGTCGACTTCCGCAATGCCATCATTGTCATGACCTCGAATGTTGGGGCATCGATGATCATGAATCAAACCAAGATGGGCTTTGCCTTGCAGCTTGATGAGCAGGCGGAAGAGAAGCACGCCTACGATGAGATGCGCAAGAAGTTAACGGAAGCATTGAAGAAAGTCTTCCGTCCTGAGTTTATCAACCGTGTGGATTCCGTCATCGTCTTCCATGCATTGAACCGTGAACAAATCAAGGAAATTGTTGATTTTGAACTGGCCAAGGTCGTTGAGCGCGTGAAGGAACATCACCTCCATCTGGAGGCGACAGAAGATGCGCGTGAGCGCCTTGCAGAACTGGGCTATGATCCGGACATGGGCGCACGGCCCCTGAGGCGGGTGATTCAGGATCTGGTGGAAGACCAGTTGTCCGACGCACTTCTGCAGAAACAGTTTGAGGAGGGCGACCATGTCCTCGTCGATGTGAAGGATGAAGACATCGTCCTGCGGAAGGGTGAAGAAGAACCGGATAACGCTGCGGAGGAAGCCGTTCCAACCGCCTGAGATCAATTCGTTGAGATCATCATCGCCCGGTTCTTGCCGGGCGATGTGCTTTAAGAGCTTGCTGGAGGATACATTTCTCTCGCCGCCACAGGAACGGTATAATCGCTGCGGAGGATGGCTGTGAGCAAAACAAGAACGCGCTATGTATGCCAGGAGTGTGGGCGAACGGCGGTGAAATCGCTGGGCCGCTGCCCGCAATGTGGGGCATGGAACAGCATGGTCGAAGAGGTTATTGAAGCAGCAACGTCCCGGCAGCCTGTGCGCCCGGGCGGCCAGGCTCAGCCAATACGTCTCGTCGATGTGGAGGGGCGCGCCGATGACCGGACGCCGCTTCCCATCGGGGAATTCTCCAGAGTGCTGGGAGGTGGTGTCATGCCCGGCTCACTGGTGCTGGTTGGTGGCGAACCTGGTATCGGCAAATCCACGCTTTTGTTGCAACTCGCGATGGCGATGGCCAGAGAAGGACACGTGCTGTATGTCTCCGGGGAGGAATCGGACCAGCAGATTAAATCGCGCGCGACGCGTCTCTCCGGCGGTGAGATTCCCGACCAGCTCTTTCTGCTGACCGAAACGGATGTGATGGCGATCGAGCGGCACCTCGATTCCGTGAAGCCTGACATAGTTGTTGTTGATTCGATTCAAACCATGCGGCATGCTGATTTTGAAACAAGTGCGGGCACCATCACGCAGGTGCGGGAAAGCGCATCATATTTCCAGGCTATCGCAAAACAAGCCGGGATGGCGATCTTCCTGGTGGGGCATGTGACCAAGAGCGGCTCGATTGCTGGCCCCAAGGTGCTCGAACATATTGTCGATACGGTCCTCTACCTTGAGGGCGATCCCTATCATGCATACCGGTTGCTGCGATCGGTGAAGAACCGGTTCGGGGCAACCAGTGAAATCGGCGTCTTTGAGATGCAGGCGTCCGGACTGGTCGAAGTCGCGAATCCGTCCGAGGCGTTCTTGTCGGAGCGCGTCACGAACCAGCCCGGATCGGCGATCGCGGTGACCATGGAGGGGACGCGCCCGCTTCTGATTGAAATTCAGGGGCTTACCAGTTCCACGTCCTTCGGGAATCCCAGACGTACGGCAAACGGGGTCGATGTCAATCGGTTGCTGCTGACGGTGGCTGTGCTTACCCGCAGGGTCGGATTGCGGCTTTCGGATCAGGACGTCTTTGTGAATGTCGTTGGCGGTCTGCAGGTGCATGAACCTGCCGCGGATCTTGCTGTGGCTGCTGCCATCGCTTCCTCCCACCGGGACCTCCCCATCCCTGCCGAGGCCATCCTGATCGGGGAGATCGGCCTTTCCGGGGAAGTGCGTGCGGTTTCTCAACTCGAATCGCGCTTGCGGGAAGCTGCGAAGCTGGGATTTCGGCGGGCAATTGTGCCGCGTCGTGCCCGCGCGGATCAGCCGCGCGTCAAGGGAATCGAGTTGGTTGCCGCCCGTACATTGCAGGACGCTTTCTCCGCACTTTGGGAAGCCTGATCGGCTTACCATTGTATGAACAAGAAGCCCGTGAGGGTTCCTTTAAGGTTGGGGCTGCATTATTCTAGAGATCACCCCCGTTCTATCCAAAAAACTGCATGTTGCCGTATGGCAGAGTCGATGATACAGGTCGGAGAAAAATTTAACATTTAAGAAATGAGGGACAGACTGTTCATCCTTGTAAAGTAAATGGCCCAAGATGTGGGGGCAAACCTGGATACAGCCCGAAAAGATGGGGTTGTTTCTTCGCCTGGCGAACAGGGCAGGAAGAGAAATCTGCCTGTGCTGGCCTCCACTTTTCTTTAAGCTGTAACTCTCTTAAAGTTTTGGAAGTTTTAACACTAGCGACGTGCTTCCGTATTGAAGCGATTCTGGCTCTCTGCTAGAATCCATCCAACATGATGGCCTTTGAAATGGTTTGAGGAGGCTGTTTCAGAGTCGGGGAACCTTGAGCCGTCATACCGCTCCCTCAGCGGTCATGAACTACCTGGACTACACGTACAATCTGACCACTCATGGTTGGTCGTTTGAGCACAGTGTTGCCACGTTTCTCCTCGTTGTGCTGGAAACGGAGACTACATGGATGCAAGGCTCGTCTGGGAGGCTGCTCTAGGCCAATTACAAATGGATATGTCTCGGGCGAGTTTTGACACCTGGGTGCGCGACGCGGAACTGCTCAGCCATGAGGATGGAAGCTACATCATCGGTGTCCAGAATGCCTATGCTCGTGATTGGCTTGAAAGCCGTATGCTCTCCACCGTCAAACAGGTGCTCACCGAACTGACCAGGCGCACGGTCGAGGTTAAATTCGTGGTCTGGCAGAGCGACCCGGTTGATGATCATAAGACGAGCCTCAGCCTGACACCGGAGCTGCCCGCCCCTCAGGTTCGGCGTCAAGCATTGAACTGGCGTTACACTTTCGACAGCTTTGTCGTTGGCTCCGGCAATCAACTGGCGCATGCAGCCGCTCGGGCTGTAGCTGAGAATCCCGCTCGCGCCTACAATCCTCTCTTTCTCTACGGCGGTGTTGGACTTGGGAAGACCCACCTGCTGCATGCCGTCGGGCATGCATGCATGCAATCAAACCTAGCCGTCTGCTATGTGTCTTCGGAGGAATTTACCAACGATTTGATCAACGCCATCCGGACGCACACGACGGATGCGTTCCGTGAGCGATATCGGCGTGTGGATGTCTTGTTGATTGATGATATCCAGTTCATCGCCGGCAAGGAATCGACGCAGGAAGAGTTCTTCCACACGTTCAACACCCTGCATGGACAGGATAAGCAGATTGTCATTTCCTCCGACCGACCGCCCCGATCCCTCGTCACCTTGGAAGAGCGATTGCGATCACGGTTTGAATGGGGACTGACCGTCGACATCCAGGCGCCGAATTTCGAAACACGGGTCGCCATCCTCCGTTCCAAGGCAGAAAGAGCGAACCGGCACATTGATCAGAGCCTGCTGGAATTAATCGCACGCCGAGTGCAAAGTAATATTCGCGAATTAGAAGGTTCCCTGACACGCGTTCTAGCTTTCGCCGACCTCAGCGGCGTTGCCCTTTCAGAACGGTTGGTGGAGACTGCACTCTCCGATCTGCTCCCATCGAAGGGAGCGCTGACAGCGGAGCACATCATCGAAGTCGTCGCGCAGCAGTTCGATGTCGATGAAGACCGTTTGCTCAGCCGGGATCGATCGCGCGAAGTCGCATTGCCCCGGCAAATCGCCATGTACCTGATCCGCAATGAAACAACAGCCTCCCTGCCCCAGATAGGGGAAGCTCTCGGGGGAAGAGATCATACGACGGTCATGTACGGCTGTGAAAAGATCGCCAATGTCATCGAGACCGATGAAAGCCTCCGCCGCAGCGTCTCTTCGATTCGAGAACGCATCTACCGCGAGGCAGGTATGGCTACTGTGTAGCGGTCAGTATCCCTCGACAAAAACGCCCGGCAACCCGGGCGGTTTTCATTTTAAGGAGGGCTGTCGCTCAGTGGTAAATATGCGCATTGCGTATTGGAAGTGGATGGGGTTGATAGCGTGTGTGCTGGTGAGAACTGACATTGGCGTTTGACGAATGAACGTAGACAAGGTGAACGCAGGTGCCCAGGGAGATGATATCCCCGTTCATCAGTGGATGAGGGGCGGTGAGGCGGATCCCATTAAGGCGCGTGCCGGTGATGCTCCCGGCATCCATGAGAACATGCTGCTGACCATCGTAGGTGATGAGGGCATGGAGCAGAGCCACACCAGGATGTGCAATGGCAAGGGAATTGCCGCGATCGCGCCCGAGAAAGGCCATTCCTGGAAACCTCATGCGAACGCCGCGTGACGCCCCACTCAGGAATACCAGTTCGAAGAGAGAGCTATCTGCATCCATGGTGCCCATTTCCCCCGGCTTTGTGCGCATGCGTTTACAGGTAGTGGAGAATGACAGGAAGCACATGAGCCGTTTCTATTGAAACGGGCAAGGAGGCAAAGTTGTGACAGGGCGCTACAGAAGAGAGGTTGGATCAATGTCCACGATCCAGCCCTCGGGCAGCCTGGAGGGGACGATCGCCTGTGGCTCTGAACTGCGGACAATGATCTGCCAGCGGTGCTGGCCGCGTAGCCGGTGGAAGAAGCAGGGCGCGGGGCCAATAAGATCAGCGTCCGGATGCCGCGCGCGGATATCCGCAGCCATGATGCGAGCTTCTCGCTCGGCTATCCGCTGTGACGTGGAGCGGTAGACCAATCGTGCCAAGCGGGTGAAAGGTGGGTAAACCAGGCTGCGACGTTGGTTGAGCTCGGCTTCATAGAAGCGGGCGTAGTCATGCCGGGATGCGGCAAGGATGACGGGATGCTGTGGATAGAAGGTCTGCAGAATGACGCGCCCATCCAGGAGACCTCTTCCTGCGCGACCGGCAACCTGCGTGAGGTTCTGAAATGTGCGCTCAACCATGCGGTAATCGGGAAGGTTCAGCCCGACATCGGCGGAGACGATGCCGACGAGAGTCACCAACGGAAGGTCGAGCCCCTTGGCGATCATCTGGGTGCCAATCAGGACATCGGCCTTATGTGCGGCGAAATTGGCCAGGATAATTTCATGTGCGCCGAGCGAGCGGGCGGTGTCGCGATCCCAGCGGATGGACTGAGCGTCCGGGAGAAGGCGCTGCAACTCGGTTTGAATGTGTTCTGTACCTGCCCCAAAGTACCTGACACGACTGCTGCCGCATTGTGGACATGCGACCGGGGGATCTATCTGGTAGCCACAGTGATGACAGAGAGCACTTTGCTGGTCCTGATGATGCGTAAGAGGCACATCACAGTAGGGGCACTTGAGCACCCAGGCGCAGTCCCGGCAGAAGATGTAGGTTGAACTACCGCGACGGTTCAGAAACAGGATTGCTTGATGCCCTGCCTGCAGAGTCTCGCTCAGGGCGGTTTGAAGCGGTCGACTGAAGAGCGATGTGTTGCCGGCACGCAGTTCCTGCTTCATATCCACGATCCGGACAGGGGGGAGGTCCTTGCTTGCTGCCGCTCCCGTGAGTGCTGTGTATTGCGACGGGACGCCGAATCGTGTGGATTGATCGTGCAGGCGCTGCTCGTGCGCAAGGATGCGGTTGGGAAGGCTGATGAGGTCCATTTTTCCTGAACGAGCCCGGTGCATCGAGAGGATGTCCGGTGTTGCGCTGCCGAGGATGGTGGTTGCGCCGGTGATGCGTGCGAGGGCGATCGCTGCCGAGCGGGCATGGTAGCGAGGAGAGGGTTCGGCTTGTTTATAGGAACTATCGTGGGATTCGTCCAGCACGATTAAACCGATATTGTCAAAGGGGGCGAAGAGAGCGGACCGGGCGCCGATAAGGATGTCGATTTTTCCTGTGCGGCACCGCTGCCATGTGTCGTAGCGTTCTCCATCTGTAAGCTGAGAGTGCATCAGGCCAACCCTGCCGGGGAAGCGGGCGAGGAAGCGTTGCGCGGTTTGTGGTGTCAACGCGATCTCCGGAACCAGGATGATCACCTTGCGCCCTCTGGCCATGACACAGTCTGCTGCGCGCATGTAGAGTTCGGTCTTCCCGGAGCCGGTAACACCATGCAACAGGATAGGCTTATGCGCGCGGCCGGGGTTCCTCTCGCAGGCAGCTTCAATGCGTGACCATGCGCGCGTTTGGTCTGGTGTGAGTGCGGGGGGTGATGCTGGAACATAATCGTAGGTTGTGAGCGGGTCGCGCCAGAGATCCGACTCGCCAATCGCAATGAGGTCCAGGTCTTCCAGATAGATGAGATCGGCGCGCTTTGCGCCTGTTTCTGCATACACCCAGGTCACATCAACGGGTTCTCCCTCGCTGATCAGCATGCCCAGCACGGCACGTCGACGCCGGGATGCTTGTGATGACTCTCGACCCAGTTGCACGTGATCGAGATCCAATTTCTCCGGCGGGAGGGCAAGACGCGCGGTGCGGATTTTTCTGTGACCGCTACGGACCGGGTCCAGGACGGAGTGGCGAGTGAGGACCCCGCTGCGAACGAGATGATTGGCTGCGGCCTGCCATTTGGTGCGCTTGAGCGCGTGTTCGATTTGACGACCGCGCAGAGGTCCGCGCTGGATGAGAAGGTCGAGGACCTGCTTCTGGATTCCAGAGGGTGATGATTGTGGAGGGGCGGCGATGGAATACAGCGAATCAGCCTTGCGGCTCAAGCCGGGTGGGAGCATGACGGTCAGGCAGTCGATGAGCGGCGCCAGGGTCTCCTCCTGCATCCACTGTGCCAGCGCGAGCTGGGTTGATGTCAAAACGGGCTCCTCGTCCATAAGCGATTGAATGGGCAGCGTATCCTCGACGGAAGGATGAGGGAGGAGCTTGACCACAATCCCCTGAACTTCGCGCTTGTTGAAAATCACGATGACCAGGTGACCGGGCTGCAACGTTCCAAGCAGTGGATCCGGAATGGAATAATCAAAGGTTCCGGTGATGCCCGGGAGGTTGATGGCGATTTCCGCAAAGCGGGAGGTGGTCATATCAGACAGGATCTTCCGTTGCGGCGGGTGCCTCGGGGGGGGGCTCGCCGATCTGCTCCAGTGAGACCCGGGCGATGCGCAGGCCGTCCATGGCTTCCACGCGGAGTTGCACGCCAGCGAGGTTGATGGTGTCACCGACTTCAGCGAGGCGCTCCAATTTGCCGAGGACGAAGCCGGCAATGGTGTCGTAGTGGGGATCGATGAGCTCAACACCAAGCTGTTCATTGACATCTTCAATGAGTGTCAGCCCGTCGATAAGGGAGGTGCCGTCGGGGAGCGGCTGGATTTCGGGTTCCTGGTCGAAAGGATCGTTGACTTCGCCCACAATCTCTTCCAGTACATCGGCGAGGGTTACGACACCGGCAGTGCCTCCGTACTCGTCAAGGACAATCGAAATATGCTGTTTGCGGCGGCGGAATTGCCCGAGGAGAGAGGTGACATGAGCGGTTTCCGGGATGAAGATGGCTTCCCGCATGATGTCGCTTGCGCAGCGCACTCCGCTGATGTGGCCGCGTTTCGCGCGCAAGATATCTTTAAGATGGACAATGCCCAGGATTTGATCGACGCTGTCCCGGTACACAGGCAGCTTCGTAAAGGGCTGGTTGACCACGGTCTCATAAAGTTGGTCGATGGAGGTGCTTGCCGGGACGGCAATCATCTCCGTTCTCGGGATCATCACCTGGCGCACAAGTGTTTCGCCGATGTCAAAGATGGCATGGAGCATATTCTCGGCGTCATCGGCTACAAAACCACCCTCGGCGCTGGCCGAGACCAGCATCTTCAGTTCCTCAACGGAGTGAACGAGTTCGTGTCCACTTGCCGGCTCGATGCCGATCCATTTCAGGACGAGGTTCCCGGTGCCGTTCAATAGCCAGATAGCGGGTTTGAATAGCCATTCGGTCCACACGGTTGGCTGAGCAACGATGAGAGCGGATTTTTCTGGATGCTGGAGGGCGATGGATTTGGGGGCCAGCTCGCCGACAACGACATGCAGAAAGGTTATCATCGCGAAAGCCAGGCCGGCTGAAAGACTTTGCGAGATGCCCTTTTCAACTGCGGCCGGGAAAAGGCTCACGACGGGGTGGATCAGGTGGCCGAGAGCAGGTTCGCCGATCCATCCCAGGCCAAGGCTCGCGAGGGTAATGCCAAGCTGCGTCGCAGCGATAAAGCGATCGGGATCATGGATGGCTTTATGGACCCAGCGAGCTGAGCTGTTGCCCTGCGCGACAAGTTCGGCGATTCGCGTTTTGCGAACACTCACCAGGGCAAACTCTGCTGTGACAAAAAAACCATTTGCCAGGACGAGGAGGATGACGATGACGATGCGGACAAGATCTGAACCGATTCCGGCTTCCATGGCTATCCTATGTCGGGTGTGCGAGGGTTGGTTTCGATTTATGGTTGATGCAGAAGCATGACCGAACCATAACCAACGACGGATTGTTCATCTCCGGTGATGTCGCCGGATGTGGCATATGATAACAGCTTGGCCGTGTTTACACCCATTTCTTTTGCGGCAATTAAGACAGCGGCAATCGCGGCGCGTCCACAGGCGAATCCCGAACCCTCCCTCTCGGCGGCGAGGACGCGATCTGGCTGCATGGCGGTGATGCGAGATAGCATTTCGTGATCCAGCGCACGGGCAACTTCCTGCGGGTAGAAATGCGAAAGGTCTGAACTTGCAATAATCAGTGCATTTCTCTTGGCCGCAGCAACTGCGAGAGCATGGCCGACAGCCTCGACTCTGGATGGGCGGGTATCGCTGATCATGATGGGCAGCAGGCGGAACGGCTCCGCAAGCGCGCGCTGAAGGAAGGGGAGCTGGATTTCAAGGGCATGCTCTTGATCGCGATGAACAGGAAAGGCGGTGATGTTGATGGTTCTCTCGAGGCTCTGGTTGAACGCGGACAACGCATCCTGATCCACCGGGATCAACCCAAGTGGCGTTCCATACGCGTCATGGGCTGAGGTGAGGATGGGGGCGCGATAGGGGCGGTGAATGGGAGACACCACGATGACGAGGTCGGGGTCGAGAGTGCAGATTTGCTTATAGGCTGCCGCAGCAACATGGCCAGAGTAGCGATGGCCCGCGTGTGGGACGACCAGGGCGATGATCCTCCCCCTGGTATCGACGCGGGATGCTTCATCCAGCATGGCATCGATGGATCGCTCCAGTTCAGGCGCTGAACCGGGATACCAGGTTCCTGCGATTGGGGATGGTCGAATGTCCATGGAGGTTGGTTTCCTCCTTCCCTACTCGCATTCTAGCACAGGTATTCTTTGCCCCTTCGATGCCGTCATACTTGACAGTAGAACGCTTGTTCTGTATAATCGAACACACGTTCTACCCCGCGCAGTTCTCGGGTCGGCCCGGATCATGGAGTGAATTGGATGAACAACCTGAGATTACCTGAGGCAGATTCCCATACAGCCGGAATTTCACGAGTACGAGAGCATGCGAACACCGGTGCGCAGCATATGAAACGGCGTTTGCAGGAACGCAAGCCAGCCTTCCTTGCGAAGCGGGAAACGCGGCTCCTGCCCATGTTGCATCTGCTTGACCTCCTTCCCCCGGCAACCGTTGTGCTGGGACGCACAGCGCAAGCAGCACCGGTTCTCCTTTCCTTGGGGGCGGAGCGCTCAGGCCATCTGATGGTCGCAGGACCAGGTTCGAGTGGGAAATCAGAATTGCTGCGATCAGCACTCCTGTCACTTTGCCTGACCAGTCGACCCGCACAGCTTTGTGTTCTCGGTATTGACCTGAGCGGTCGTGAATTGGCCGTGCTGGAATCTGTCCCCCATGCCCTTTCAGATCTGGCAACCGAACCGGTTTTTGCAGCGGCGTTGATCCGGTGGATGGTGGATGAACAACATCGCCGGGCTGAATATGGGATCAGCAGACCTCATCTGGCGCTGATGATTGACGATTTGGAATGGCTGGCACATTCGCGATGGAACAGGGAAGCTCGCATGCTGAATCACATCATGATCAAAGGTGCGTCGCATGGGATGCACATCCTGGCTGCAGCTGTCGATCCGCTGCCTGTGGTTTTTCGTGAAGCAGTCAACCAGTCACATGTGGTCCGGGCGGCGACGTTTCCGGGTCAGCCAACGGCCATTGTCATCGAGCAGGAAGGAGAACGTGTGGTGGCTGAACCAGTTTGGTCGAGCGCACATGACCTGAACATTGCGGCTGGATTGGCATCGGCCGGCTGGCTTGCAAGTCATCGCTTTCTTGATAGTGTAGCGAGATGATGAGAACGGAGACTATGTTCAAATTCAAAGGTGTTCACCGGACGCTGTTCTGGCATGAATGGTGCAAAATGCAGGGATCATGGGCGAGGTCGATCACATGAGAGCGATAACCGTTGGTGAAGTTGTGGATGTCCAGAGCACCTTGACCCTTGTGCCACTGCGATTTTCGTGGCGGGGAAAACAATACCGGGTTGCCGCTGTCGAACGGTCCCAGGCGACACGATCAACTGAGGGGCTGACGACAAACGACCGACAGGTTGTCCGGGTGCGGACGGCGTACGGATTGCGATGTGTCCTCGTCTTCGACCGGCGGCGGAGCACCTGGTTGATCGAAAAGGTATTGAGTGGAAAGGTCGATTGACATGAAAGTTGGCATGTTGTGGCTCGATAGCAATTCGCAGCTTGATATTCTTCAGCGCATCCAATCTGCAGCCGCATACTATCGGATGAAATACGGCAAGAATCCGAATGTGTGTGTTCTTCATCCAGCCCTCGTTGACGATTCATTGCCCCAATCCGTCGGCACGATGGAAATCCGGTCCGACACATCCATCCTCAAACAACATTTCTGGCTGGGCATCGAAGAGGAGACGGCATCGCCCATTGCAGTTGCGGCGTAACCGGATATCACCTGTAAAAAAAGACCATCCTTCTGACGGTGTGATTGCGGGGAGAATCAAGGGCTTCTTGTGTTCTGGTCAGCCGCGCGAGAAATAAGGGGGATAGAACGAGCCTCACTGAGAGAGAAGGAACAGCCGGAAACCATCAAGGCTTGATTCCAGCGGCAATCCGCGAACGGTCTCCCACCCGGACGGGCAATGCAAGCAAATAACGGCACAGGGCTGAAAATCTTCTTCCAGGTACATGGAGGATGGCGTGCCATACTCGATCCACTCGATCGTCAATTCATTATCAGGAGCACCAAGCAAAGGCCAGAGAGGATACTCGAGGCTGGTGCCGGAGAGCATCAATCCGATCTCTGAACAGGAGGCGTCTGAGATGGCATCAGTCATGCTTCTGTAAGCCGTTTCGATGTCCAGGTCGTTCGCGAAATAGAGATGGTGGCGATCTTCGAGAAGAATACTGTCGACGGGATGCCGGGTCTGAGCTATCAGAGGGCGGGAGTAAACGCCAACCAGCCAGGACCACGAAGCTGCGGTGAATCCCAGTGCGAGTAAAGCCAGCAGGGAGACTGGAGCAACCTGTTCTATGATGCGGACCGACACAGGCAACATGAGGACGAAGAAGGGGATGAAATATCGACCGCCCCAGATCTGCCATTTGAAGAGAAAGCTGAACAGAAAGAATGTGGATAAGCCCAGAATGATGAAGATACGCACCCTGGAGGAGAGTCGACGCCAGGAGAAAAGGCTGACTCCCATGGAGAGAAAGATAAACACCATCTGGAGGGGATTGGGCGACCCTGTTTCATATGTGTCCGGGGGATTGATCGCGAAGTAGCCGTGAGCTGTTGTGAGGGGATCGTTCACGTCCATGCCGAGTTTTACATGCACGCCGACGATCAGTCGGTATATCTCATAATTTAGCCTGGGAAAGGGAGAGCTGAGCTGCAGCCCCGCATTGCGGAGGAAATTTGAAATCAGCCCGCGGACATTCATCATCCCGTTTTGATGGATACGCATTTCCGCAGGATTGAAGAGTGAGCCGTAGGTTTGCAGGGTCCGCAGAAGATGTCCTCCACTGAGCATGAGAAAGACGAGAAGGACGATCCCGACCCATCGTGCCGCGCTGAGGATTGATTTACGACGGACAAGGCGCATTGCGATGAGAACGACAAACGGAAGGAGGTAGGGGATTGCAGTGGGCTTGATGGTATAGGTGATGACAGAGTCGATGGCAATGAACCAGGGCAGCAATTCTGACGGGCTATGATTCCAGACGGCAAGGATTTCAACGGCGAGGGCCGCAATCCAAAACGCGACGACCACATCGGTCATGGCGCTTGAAGCTTGAGTGATGGCGATCGGAAGTGTGGCCGTCATAAGTGCAGTGACAAGTTGAGAGGTCCGGGTTCCGCCGAATTGTTTTGCCAGTTGCGAAGCCGCCAGAATACACCCCAGGAAAGCCCCCCACTGGATGAAATTGACAAGACGATCACTGCCTGCGAGAACGTAGAGATGCAGGACCATGAGTTGTGCTCCCGGGGAGCGACTGTTCTGCGCCTCGATCCCGGTTGCGTAAGGGTGGATGGACTGATTCTGCGACCAGTGAGCAACGCGGCTCATCTGGTAGTGGAGTGTGTCAATGGCCTGGGGTGGGGCAACCCAGGCGACCACCGCAGTGAGGATGAGGATGCCAAGGATACAGGCGATCAATACGATCTCGAGCCAGGACACCTCCCCAGGTTTCTGGGGGAGGATAAGCGTTCCCTGTGCGTTTCTTCTCCACAGGAAAGTTCCGGCTGTGAGCAGGACCAGGGCCCAGGAGACAGCGAGTGTCAGCATGTTGACTGCTTCAAATATGCTCAAGAGTTCGAGGGAAAGAATGGCAAATCCCGACCATATCCCTGCCGCGCGAATGAACGCGCGGCGCAGTGATGGGGTTTTCAGCGTATTGTAGATGGCGATGACCAGAGCGATGAAGGTGAATATCGGCAGCGCAGCGAACATAACCTCTCCCCCGGTTCCGGGTAGCCATTCGCAGATTGGCCGTATTGTACCGTGATCGTCTTGTATCGACGAGTGAGGCGTGTATTAAGGAACGCTCGTGGCAAGTGCATGACCGGGATGGTGCCGCAAGAACGGAATCGGGCCTCGTTGATCGTACAGAGCCGGGGATTCTGAGGGGAGATCAGGAAGTCAGCGTAGCGGTCAGGGCATAGAGTGATGTCGCAAGGTCGGCTTTACCACTTTTGCAGGACACATCGATATCGAGGAGATGGTGCAGGATCCGCTCCGTATCCTCGATGCTGAAGTGCCGGGCCTGCTGTACAATCTTGCGCACCACAAAATGAGGTTGCTTTACCGCCTGTGCAGCTTTTTGTCCGGTGTTCGCGGCTTCCTGGGCCTGCAGGATAAACCGGAACTGGCGCACGATCATGTGGAATGCGAACATTTCATCCTTGTCTTCAAGTAAACGATGAAGGTGTCTGCTTGCTTCCCGCCCCTGACGATTTCCGATTGCGTCGACCATGGCAAAGACATCGCTCTGCCCATGGTACGGGGTGAGCTGCTCGACATCGGCCACCCGAATCGCCCGCTCCCCATTCGTGAATGCGATCAATTTATCGATCTCCAGCGATGCAAGCTGAGCGTCATCAGCAACCAGGCTCGCGAGGAGTTGGGCCGCCTTCGGATCGATTTCGGCCTCCGCTTCCCTGCAGTAGGAGCGCACCCACGAGACGAATTGGGCTCCTTCAGGGCGGAGGAACAAGCGACCATAACCGGCTTGTTTGTGTGCGTCAATCCATTGAACCCACGCCGATTTCTGTCGATAGTGTTCGATCTCCTTACTCTTGACCTTTACAAACATCTCTGTAAATACAAGCGCTGTCGTTGGGGGGAGATTCTCGAGGATCTCGAGGTATGCTGCGATCGTCTCCTTGCTTTTCGACAGATGCTCGACGTGATGGAGAATGACCAGCCTGCGATCGGTGAGGAACGGCATCGAAAAACAGGCTTCCCGCAGGGCTGGCAGGTCGACAACCCCGGCTTCAAACTCAGAGATATTCATGGAAGCGGTTGCCGGATCTCCCATCTTGGAGATCAAACTGCGCACGGCCTGCTCCATGCCGTAGTCGTCGTTTCCATAAAAGAGATAAAAGCGGATGGTTGTGTCGTTCATGTTAGGCACGCACGTGAACGCGATATGCTGCCGTGCCTGCAAACGAGACAGCTTCCACGTCATGAATGCGTAGATCGCCTGGATCGGGGTTAGTTGTGAGGTGGCGTTGCGCAAGCGCTGCGATAGGTCTGGCTGCAACGAGCGCGGTTGTGGCTGCAAGGACGACGGTTGGAAGCTGTTCAAGGCGACGACGCCAGGAGGTCTCCCGGAAAGAAATCGTTGTGAGAAAGGAAGTCGTGCCCACGAGTAAACCGGTCACGACAAGATTGGTTCCACAGTTGGGGTGGTATGCAAGGGATGTCTCCCCGCGTCGAAGTCTTGTCAGGGCGGCTTCAGCGGCCTTGTGGATCTCATCTGCAGATGCCTTCCCGATGATCACGAAGCCGTTACGGTCGGAGCGACCAACAAACATGCGTTGTGGAAACCGCCGACTCAGGACGTGAATCGTGGCATGCTCGATGGCGTGTATCCGGCGGAGAGTTTGTAAGTAGGAATCCATGAGATTGAAGCTGACCTCGCCTCGTCAGGACAAAACAATTATACCTTGGGGGTCTGGGGTGGACGAGCAGCATCCGGCGCGACTTCCTCCATCACCGTTTTAAGGAGGTAATCGAAGCTTTCCCGATCCGAACATGTGAGTAGCGGGAGCATCGCTTTCCGGCTGATGGAGAGAGGGGCGAGATAGCGTTTCAGGTATTTTCGAAGAAGCATGAGGCCTCGTGCTTCTCCATAGAACGAGCATATCATGTCAGCATGATGATGGATGGTTTGCAGAAGTTCGTGGCTATCTATTTGCCAGCGGTCCCGGTGTTGAAAGATCCATGGGTTATCCACTGCGGCACGACCAATCATGACTGCGTCGCAGCCCGTGTGCTCAAAAAGGCGCGGGATGTCGGTTGAGACAGCCACATCCCCGTTACCGATGACCGGGACGGAGACCTGTTGTTTGATCTCGGCGATGGCATCCCAGTCCGCCTCTCCTTTGTATGCCTGCTTTCGTGTGCGGGCATGGACGGCGATCATCTGCGCTCCGTTGTCTTCCAGAATACGGGCGATAAGGGTGTAGTTCAGGCTGTCTTCATCCCATCCCAGGCGAATTTTGGCCGTGAGGGGCAGGTGGAGGTTGGCTGCGATTGCCTGTGTAATTCGGGCGACTTTCTCCGGGTCTCGCAGCAGACCGGCACCAGCACCGCGTGAAGACACCCCTTTTGCTGAACAACCCAGGTTGAGATCAACTGCGTCGACCCCGAGTTCCTGTGCGCGGAGGGCGGCCATGACAAGACGGTCCTCATGATTACCGACAAGCTGCATCAGAACCGGACGTTCCCGTTCGTCAAAGTCGACGCGCTTGTGCAGGCGAGGTGAGGTCGAGAGCAGTTCCTCGGCTCCGATAAACGGGATGTAATTCGCGCCGGAGCCAAAATCCTGACACAGCAAACGGAATGGGACATCGCCGTATCCATCCAATGGGGCGAGGATGAGATCGCTACGAAAGCGAAGGATCTGTTGTCCTTTCTGGAGACAGATGGTGTCCATACCTACAGGTTATACCGTAGAAATCCACAAGCGATCAGTGTGCGGTCTTGTTTGGGTTGATGCGCGTCGGCTACAATGGGCGTATGGCATGGGACATGATCGGACACCAGTGGGCTGTAGACCTGCTGCGTCAGCATATTATGACGGACCAGGTGCGGCACGCCTATCTCTTCATTGGGGCGGAATCGTTAGGTAAGAAGACCCTTGCACTGCGCTTGGCACAGGTCTTGAACTGCCCAAACCTGGACGAGCAAGGAGATCCTTGTGGGCAGTGCATTTCCTGTCGGCAGATCCAGGAGGGTGTCTTTCCCGATGTGCGGCTGATCGAGCCTGAATCAGCGAGTGAAGAAGTCAAAGTTGACCAGGTCCGAGAGCTTTCCCGATGGCTTTCTCTCGCACCATATCAATCCAGGTGGCGCATCGCAGTGCTGGTCGATTTCCATCAAGCGAACGAGCATGCAGCCAATGCGCTTCTGAAGACGCTTGAAGAGCCAGCAGAGAATGTTCTCTTGATCCTGACAGCCCGGTCCTCAGCCGATTTGCTTCCCACCATCATATCGCGTTGTGAAGTCCTGAAATTACGACCAGTCCCTGTGGACATCCTGTCGGACACCTTGCAGAAACGGGGGATGGGGGACGAGGAAACGAGTATATACGCGCGGATTTCAGGCGGGTTCCCGGGTAAGGCAATCCGACTGCTTGAAGAACCGGAGACAGCCGAACACCGGACACAGCGTCTCGCAGAGCTCATGCAACTGCTTGCTGCGGATCGTATTTCGAGACTTGCATACGCAGACGCATTATCGAAATTTCACAAGGAAGCCGCGCTTGTGCGCAGTGAGGTGCTCCAGGTGCTCGCCTACTGGCAATTGATCTGGCGGGATGTGCTGCTCACATCCTATGGCGCCGATGTCGCCCCTCAGAATCCGGACCAGGTCGATGCCATCGACCAGCTTTCCATGCAGGTGCCGGCGGAGGCATCGCTGGCCGTTGTTATGAAGATCCAGCAGACCAGCGAGGCGGTACAACGCAATGCCAATATCCGCCTAGCAATGGAATCTCTGCTCCTATCCCTCCCCCATCTTCAATCTTGACATCTACGGTACCATTCGTGCCGCATTGTTGAAGAAAAACGAAGCACCCGCGGGTGCTTCGTCAACGGTATGAGGCGTGTGAAACCGGTGCAGTACAACGTGGGCACCGGAAAGTAGATGTACTGTGTCTGTCAGGCTGCCGCGCTAATGCGCTCTTCAACATTGAGCCGGATAGCCGTCCGTTCCTTGCCATCAATATCGACGGACGTAAATTCCGGAACACAGATGATGTCAATGCCGTCTTCGCTGAGGTACCCGCGGGCAATCGCAATTGCCTTGACAGCTTGATTGACGGCACCGGCGCCGATCGCCTGGACTTCAGCATGCCGGTGTTCTCGCATCACCCCTGCAATTGCACCTGCAACAGAGGAAGTGCGCGACTGGGACGAGACCTTGATGACGTTCATCGGGTACTCTCCCTTGGCGGCGGAAATGCGCTCGCCCGATGAAGTGCGCGGTTATGTTTGCATTGTACAGTATTGAAAGGGCCTAATCAAGCAGGTCCAATTCGTCCGCATTGCCATTAACGTAGGCAACTTCCTCCGGGGCGAAAACGACTTCCTCCTTGCCGGCAAGTTTGCTTTTGATCTTCGACACAATCAGATCGAGGTGACTGTCGTGGGCGACGTAGTCCAGATCATCGGCGGGAACGGTAAGAATTGGGCACAGAGTGAAGTTGTCAATCCAGGATTCGTATAAGTCGTTGAGCTGAGCGAGGTAAGCCGGTTCGATGTCTCGTTCGTAGTCGCGGCCGCGTGTAGCGATACGCGTGAGCAGCGTATCGGTAGAGGCGCGCAAGTAGACGACCAGATCCGGAGGGGGAAGGAAAAGGGTGAGAACCTCGTAAAGTTCTCGATAGGTTTGATAATCCCGGTCGGCAATATGCCCCTGCAGGAAGAGGTTATGGGCGAAGATTTCTGCATCCTCATAGACCGACCGATCCTGGATGGCAGATGTGGGATGATCGAGGAGTTGGCGGTGGGCATGGAGGCGCCGGGTGAGGAAAAACACCTGTGACTGGAAAGCCCAGGCTTGCATGTCGGCGTAGAAATCAGCGAGGTAAGGATTCTCACCGACGGGCTCGTAAAAGGGTTCCCATTCCAGTCGGTGTGCAAGCTTTTCGACCAGGGTCGATTTTCCCACACCGATGTTTCCGGCAACCGCTACGAATCGTTTCATCATTCACCTCGCATGACTAGATTCCGTACTGCTTTCCCCAGGTTCGCAGTTGCTCTTCGATATGCCGAAGGAAGCGTGCAAGGACATCCTTGCACCTTTTCCGGTCGTGCTGTTGAAGGCCCGTGTTTTCAAGGAAACCAAGCCAGTGTTCGTCTTTGACCCCGGAGCCATCGCGCTTCGGCGCGGTTCCCTGCAACTCCTCCCAGGCGGACAGGAGTAACCAGCCAGCGGCGGGGGCATCCTGCTGTGCCAGCAGGCCATGCACTCCTCCAAGAACGTATTCCTTCCGACAACGGGAAAAGGCGGGTTCCTTACTTCCTTTCATACGTTGGTCCCATCTTGACGAGAACGCCGAAGACAGTTGATCGAAGGCCCATGAGGAGCAGTCTGCCAAACCGCACAGCTGCAGAATACCGTAATACGTTTCTTCCTCATCGATGGACTGGAAAAAGCGGCGCAGTGCCGCAAGGGTGCCTCTCCCGGCTGCGCTACGGTTGTAGCAAGCGAGACGAGCGTTTGCACCGAGCATGATGGCCATCAGGTAGTGTTTCTGCCAGCGTTGCGATATCTGCATCAACGCGCTGTGCTGGTTGGCGAGATTGAGAAAAGCCAGCGCGCGTTCCATGACAAAATCGTGCCGATGAAACTGACCCCGAACCGAAGCCTGTACCTTCTCAAAAAAGTGTTCTGGGTCGAAAAGAAAGCCGGGTTCCGCAATGGCAGGGCCCAGCCAGGGATCGACACGGAGCCGTCGCGGTTGATCGAAAAATGCCGCGCTAAAGTGGACGACGTCAAGATGCACTTGCTGTGAAAGCCGGATGTATTCACGCGGGCGTTGGAGATCGTCGTCATGGATGAGGACCAGATCAATATCCGCTGTATCCCCGATAAAAGGATTCCCCTGAACAACCGATCCAATGAGAAAGCTTGAGAGGAGTGTTTGCTGATGGGTTCGTCGTGCAACTTCATCCTGCGCAAGTTCAACGAGATTCTCGCGCGTGACACTCACGGCGTTTTTCCTTCTTGAAAGGGTAACTGGCGCTGGTAAGGCGGAATGCCAAGCGCCGCGCGTATGCGCTTGTTGATGGTTTCCAGATCTTCATCTCTGGCAACGAAATCAAGAGATGATGTGTCGATGACCAGCACCTCGCCGTGTTCGGCTGCCGTGAAGAAGTTGTCATAGGCAGTGTTCAATTCATCGATGTAATTGCGATCCATATTTCGTTCGTACGGACGGTCACGCATCGCGATGCGGTGCATGGCAACATCCGTGTTCGCCTTGAGATAGACGGTGAGGTCAGGAATATGCACGCGCTCGGCAAGCGCCTCATGGACTTGATGGTAGGTTTCCAGTTCATCGCCATCGAGATTGAGCTGGGCGAAGAGGGCATCCTTGCTGAATGTGTAATCGGAAATGAGGTTTCCCTTGCTCAACGCCTCCGGCACCGCCTCTCGCTGCTGACGATACCTGCTGAGAAGGAAGAAGATCTGGGTTTGAAACGCATACCGTTTTCGATCGGCGTAGAAGTCGGAGAGAAAGGGGTTCTCTTCGAAGACTTCGAGTAGCAGGTCGGATTTGAACTTGGGCTGAAGAAGCCTTGCAAGCGAAGTCTTGCCTACTCCAATGACGCCTTCAATCGCAATGTACATGTAGTTCCCCAGGCTTGTGGATGTGCTTCAAGGTTGCGAATGATCATAACCGCGAATTAAGGAACGTGCAACTGTGGGGGCTTGAAAATAGCTTACCCCCACCCTTGGCGTATCACGCGCATCAGAATGGAAGGGGATTTGAGCTGTGAAAGAGGGACGGAGACCGTGCTGCGAAAACCCCTTTCGCGTGCCATCAGCGTGCCAGGAGTGAACTGGAGGACGTCCCGCTGATCCATCCAGCCGGCGAAAAAAGCTTCATGGAAACTCGGCCAGATGTTATGCCAGGATTGTGGAGTGATCACGATGGACTGGTCACGATGATGAAGGAGCAAGCGATTTCCTGGCAGTTGATCGGTGTGTAGCGCCTTGATTGCAAAGCATGGGGGCAGTTCATGGGGTTTGCCAGATTGGACACTGAAGGGGAGCCATGCAAACGGTGTACCTTTATGCTTGATAAGCACTTGCCCCTCCAGTGGAACAGCTTGGTCGAGTACGAGGTATGCACTGACGGGCTTTTCATGGTGAAGATCGGTATGTGGGATCAGTGTCAGCCAGACGGGCTGCGGGCATGTTGGATCGCGATCCCGCTCGGGCATTTGTGTATCTGACCGGATCAGGATGATGCAGATATGAAGAGCGCGCCTCACGGCAGGCATGTCAACGCAGATCGGGAAGGGATGGCGGGGAATGTCACGGGCTTGTCCCCAGAACGCATTGTGATGGGGGAGTGTCCTGCAGCTGGCAGAGACAAAGCAAGGATGTCTGTTGATGATGGGATGCTCGTAGTCAGGCTGGATCAGAGGCTGGATGGCTGCTGTGTGATAGGGAACGTGATGCCTGGTCAGCCATCGCCGAAAGGACAGATCTGCAAGAGAGTGGTGGGTGATTGCTCGCAGCGATGTAAGATCGCTCCATGCGGAGTGGATGGCCCACTCAATGCTGGCGCGACGCATTGCCTCATCCAGAATGATTGGATCAGGGTCGCCGCGGAAGGGGGTCATGGTTGCGGTATACAGGAAATCCGAAGAACGACAGGTTGCTGGCTGATCATCGACTTACCCCCTTTGTTTCCACATCATAGCATTGCTGGTTATGGCAGTGAATCGACCGGCACACTCCAAACGTTGAAATCATCGAAGGTTATTGTTGTTTGTTCGCTCGCTCTGGATCGGACAATGAGACCGAAGGACCCGTCAGTGAGAGCGGCATTGCGTACGTTGAAGACTTCCCGCCCATTGATGTAGAAGAAATACGATGTGCCGTTAGCAAGGACGGCGAGTGTATTCTCGGCCAGCGCGCCGGGGCGGGCCACATTGGTACTTGTGAGAGGGACCAGCGCGATCTCACTGCCGCCATATGCGAGGATTACCTGGGCTTCTCCGCTGCAGTTGATGGTAAAGCGGTAATGTTCCAGGGAGGATGAGAGATGGTACATCAGCCCGATATCGCTGTTGTCGCTGCAGAGTTCAGCGCGTACGGTCACTTCGGCGTAGAAAGAATTCGGCGATGAAGCAGGACTGATGACGGGGAAGTAAGATTGACTCCGGCGGACGGCAACAGCGAGTCGCTCGTTGACCAGGCTGATACCGCCTATGTCGCTGCTTGCGGCAACCCATCCCCTGTCGTTGGAAAAATCATCCTCAAAGAGAAGCTCACCCAGATCTGCCAATCGCTCCGGCATGGGGGTTGGCGATGGCTGTGGTGTCGATGTCGCTGTCGGGATGAGCGTTGGGAAGAAGACTGTCGGGGTGGAAGTGGGCGTAAGCGGGCTTGGAGAAGGGGTTGCTGGTTCTTCAATACGCACACATCCCGTCGTGATAACTGCCAACATCAGAATCATGACGACCCATCCGGAATGCCTGGAAGGGGCAGGGATGTGGCTCGTCTTCTCAATCGTCCTCTGCTGGTTGGCGGGCATGAACTGCACAATCTCTTCCTGTGTTGTCAAACGCCAGGCCATACTGCTGTCTGACGGCTGTCTTGAGGATACAACGAGGGCTTACCCATGTGAAGGGCTGCAAAGGAAATGGGTCGATTGGATTGGGCTTACGGTGTGATGTACCAGAGGCGGAAGTCATCGAAGATGACGGTCAACGATTCCGTCTGGAGCGCGTTGGCGAAGAGCCCAAAGAGCCCCGTGTGGAAAGTCCTGTCGGATATCGTGCCGAGGAAGACACCATTGGCGTATGCATACAACTGATCGCCGCGAGCGAGAAGACCGATCGTGTTGGTCTGATCGCCGCCGGCATTGATGGCTGGATTGGGGATCCAATCAATCAGGCTGATGACAGAGCCATTGACAAACTTGCGGAAACGGTAGGCTCCATCACAGGAGAATTCCAGGGTGTATCCACTGTTAACGAGGTCGCCGCCGATGCGCCCTGCAACGCCGTAGCTGTCATCTCCCTCGCATTCTCCAATGCTGGCGGTAATTTCCACGTAGAAGTCGCGCGCTTCGAGGAGAGAGGTGCTCCACATGACGTAGTTGTCTGTCACATAATCCACCGCGTAGAGACTTTCGTCCTGCCAGTAAATGACGGCTCCCTGGAACCATGGCTCGCCCCATTTGTAACGAACGCTGAAGTCATCGATCACACTCGGCGAGTCGTAGGCGAGGCCGAAACGAGCATCATCTTCCCCATAGGTCGGGATGGTTTCTGTCGGTTCGGGGGCCGGGGTATCTGTCGGCGTGGGTTCAGGCGTTGCCGTCTGGATGGGCGTGGCGGACGGCGGCGGGGTTGCGCTGGGGACCATGGCGGCCACGAAGGTGCGCGTGGCTGCCGCCTGAGTCGCCAGGCGATCAGGCGGCAGTTCAAGCGCAGGTCGGGAGCAAGCGGCGAGTGCGATCAGGCACAGAGTCGCCAGAATGAGAGGAACTGTTCGTCTCACGGGATAAATGGTATATGCCAGAAGGCAAAGTCGTCAAATGTCGCTGTCAAATCGTAGGTCCTCGAAGACCGGACATAGAGCGAGAAGTAGCCGTAGGTGTAAGGATAATCGGCATCAAAGATATCCGCAACCTGCAACCCGTTGATGAAGAGCACGAATCTTCCCTGATAGGCCCAGATGCCAAGACGATTGGTCGCGAATGCGCCGGTCTGGATGGCATCGGAAGCGGTCCAGTCCGCAAGTTCTTCTGGCGACTTGTTCGGGCGATGTCGGCGGAACCGCCACGCGCCGTCGCAGGAAACCTCAAGTGAGTACCCGCTGCTGGAGATATTGGGATCAAGGCGCACATTCATGCCGACGGAATCGCGGTCGATGCAATCGCCGTTTGTTGCGCTGACCTCCGCGTAGACATTCCCGGACTGGACGGAATTGTGGGACCAGTAGGTGTAGCTTTCTTCGGGCTCATGGTCCATGCCGAACAACTGCCCGTCCCGGACCTCATAGAGGGCGACGTCGGTATCATAATCGAGCCAGGCATCGACATCATTGAAGTAATCCACATGATCAGGGTTGCTCAAATCAAGGATGGCGCGGACATCATCTTCGGAGAGGACGCTGAATGGCGTAGGAGTGGGCTCGGTTTCAAGCCGTCGGACTCCCGGTGTTGGGGTCGGCGCTGTCCCGGAAGAATCATCGGCAGGTGCCGGAGCGGCTTCATCTGGCGCAGGCTGCTGGGGCGCCGCCTGATTGTCCTCGTCCATGGCGGCCGGGGCAGGACTCTCTGCCTCAGAAGCAGCACCTCGATCGCCGAAGATGAAGACAACCAGGACAATGATGGCGATTAAGAGCAGCACGGATACAAGGATAAGGAGAATGCGTTCAAAGGAGAGACCTTTCCTGGATTCTTCTGTCATATCAACACCTCCTTGTTGGATGACCTTGTCGCTGAGACATTCGAAGTACCCGCGATAGGACCCCCGGGCGGGACGTCATTCTTCATAGTAAACAATAGTTACCGAAAACGGACATAATCCGTTGGTACTCTGCCTGGATCCCGGGTGCTCCCATTTCAGCTCGAATGAGTGGAATATCCAAACGGGACACACGAGGGAGTGCGCTGATGATAGGATGCAATTCCATCAAAACCGGACACTTCCGCTACGCTGGAGGCTTGTTGGACTCCCGCACCTATCGTGGATGCTTGATGCGAATCGGAACCGAGCGTTATCCACTGGCCGCCTTCCTCACGAAACCATTGAATGATCAGGGGCGAGGGTGAGAAGTCACGCACATGGGTGCGCAGGGTTTTGGTATTGATTTCGAGCCCGAGGCCGCGGTCGGCGAGTGTGGCGAGGACGGCGCGTATATCGTCCTCATACCGTTGAGGTTCATAGCTGTTGTAGTATGAAAACCCCAGGCGCTTCACAACATCCATGTGTGCGAGGATGTCGAATTCGCCGTTACGGGCAAGATCAAGCAAGGCATGGAAATAGGAACGATATGCCTCGTCTTCAGATCGGCGTTGGAAATACCCGGGGTCGAAGACACTTTCCTTGCCAACCCAATGCAACGACCCAAGAACGTAGTCCCAGGGACGGGATGCCAACATCTCCTGCACCTCGTTGGGGTAAAGATGCGCCTCCCCGATTTCAATTCCCGCACGGATCATCAGTCGATCGCGATAGGTTTCTCGAGAGGATGTCAGTTCAGACCAGAAGGCATCAGCCCGGAAGTAATTGGTGCATGGATCGTCAGGTACAAGATCGTAGTGATCACTGAAGCCAATTTCCAGTCCGGTTTTGGCTGCTTTACGGCATGCGGCCAGCATTCTTGTGCTGGAGTCACAGGAATAATGGGTATGGATGTGGTAATCGTGAACTGTCATTGTCGCTTTGTCTTCACCGTGAGTCAGGAGTAGGATGGGAATCACTTCAGGATTCGCATTATAGCCCGAGATGGCGAAATGGGTAGAATGGGCATATGGACACTCGAGGCACCATCTTGCGGATGCGCCGTCGGCGCACAAAGAGACGAGGTACAACAGGTCGTATCGCGCTGCTTGGCTTCGTCACGGCATGTGTGATTGCCGGCGGTCTGGTGGTCATGGTCGCAGCCATTCTCTTAACCGAGATCGCTGGCGATTTGCCAGATGCGGATTTGATGGCGGATGTGTGGGGACCTCTTGGACAGGAATCCTTTACCCCCGTAGAGGTTCTCGATAGTCGCGGACAGGCTGTCTTGTATACGTTCTATCCCGACCTGACCGAGCAGCCTGAATGGGTGCGCGTTCGAGGTGGAAGCGAACATTCTGCCCCGCAGTATCTCCTGGATGCCATTACCATTGCAGTCGATCCACAATACTGGGATCAGAGCTCTACCCTTTTCGGTGCGATATCCTCCGAGTTCTTCAATGGAACAAATGCGGACCAGCCTCGCGGCATCGTCGAGCAGTTGGCGGAAGCCGTGTTGCTCCCCTTTTCGTCAGGCGGGGTTGAGTCTCAGGAGGCGCGTGTCCAACGGGTCTTGCTTGCTGCGGACCTCGCAACCACGTACACAAAGATGGATCTTCTCGAATGGTACATCAACAGCGCTGACTTCGGCGGACATGCGTATGGCGTGGATGCGGCATCGCTGCTCTACACGGGAGTCCATGCCTGGGACCTGAATCTTGGGCAGAGCGCAGCCCTGGCTGTGCTCCTTGCCGACGGCGGACAATTCTCCGAGGAGCGGCAGGCGGACGTGCTGGCGGCAATGCAGGAGGCAGGCATGATTTCCGCAGAAGATGCCGAGGATGCTATCTGGTCGGAAAGCCCGGCGCCATTTGAGGCCGCGCTGCAGACGGCCCTTCCTGTTCTTGCCAGGATTATCGAAACTCAGATTGTCGAGGAATTCGGATCGTCTGTCCTCGGTCGACCTGGCTTACGCATCCTGTCCTCGGTAGACCTCGATGTGTACCTTCAAGTGGAATGCGCCGCTGCTACACAGTTGGCGCGCTTGAACGGCGATGATCCTTCTACGGTCATTGCATCGAGTGATGGAGGTGCCTGCATCGCTGCTGGATTGCTCCCCCCGATCAGACCGGGTGATGCCAATCGGGACCACCAGGTGACCGATATTCAAGTCATTGTTCTTGAAAATGCAACGGGTGAGGTTCGAGCCCTTCTGGGCGACATCCGGGAAGACCATCCATCTGGGCCGGTGCTGTATCCATTTATTTACCTTACTGCCTTTTCCCAGGGATATGCTCCGGGATCCATGGTGCTGGATATTCTCCCCGGCACGGATGATGGGGAGGGATTGCTAGGACAGGGGCCAGTGTTGATTCGGACTGCAATCCAGGAAGGGCTCGTTGGAGCAGCGGCAACAATGCTGGAGCAGTTGGGTTTGGATGCTGTGAACAGGACTGCCGCATCGATGGCAATGGATGTCTTTCAAGATGACGAGGAAGGGCCGGATACATGGGATCCGGGGACGCGCTCACTCTCGGTTCTTGAAGCAGCGATGGGGTACAGTGTCATCGCCAATCAGGGGATCTTGCGCGGGATGGACATGGATGGTGCCGGTTCTTCACTGCCCGTCGTGGCCATCGCGCTCGAGGATGGAGAAGGACGCACTCTCTATACCTGGGATTCTGACCAGCAGGCGGCTCTCAGTCGACCGCTTGCCTATTTGTTGCTTGACATCCTTCGGGATCAGCCTGCACAGAGCAGTCTCTACGGCCCGGGTAGCCCGCTTGATCTTGGTCGGCCAGCAGGAACAATCACGGCAATCTCTCCCGATGGCGGATCCATCTGGACGATCGGTTTTACGCCCGAGCTGACAGTTGTGGTATGGATGGGCAGCGAAGCGGGGGATGACCCGATTGCTGTGACAGCCCTCAACGGACCTGCCCCGCTCTGGCATGCGATCGCCCGGTATTCAACAGATGAAGAAGGGACAGTGTCCGATTGGCAGATGCCCTCGGGTGTGAGCGAGATAGACATCTGCAGCCCAAGTGGACTTCTCCCCACGGAATATTGTCCGACGGTTGTCCGAGAGGTATTCCTGCAAGGCACTGAGCCCACGCAGGCTGACAACCTTTATCAGCCGTTTCTGGTGAACAGGGAAACCGGAAAGCTGGCAACGGTATACACACCAGATGACCTCGTGGAGGAGCGCATCTACCTGATCCCCCCCGCCGGGGCAGAGGCATGGGCTGCAACTGCTGGCATCCCACAGCCGCCGCAGGAGTACGATGTGTTATATGAAGACGGTGATCAACAGGAAGATGTTGCGATCACATCTCCAGCGATGTTTGATCTGGTTCGTGGCGACATTTCTGTGCGCGGTCGAGTTCGCATCGAAGAGCTCGATTTCTACCGACTTCAGATCGGGGAAGGGCTCAATCCGTCGCGTTGGATTCTTGTGGGTGACGATGCAACGGGGCAGGTATACAGCGGCACGCTGGGTGAAGTCGACACCAGCGGCATGAACGGTTTGTATACGATTGAACTGGTCGCCGTGCGCAGCGACGGTGTTCTGATTACGGACGCGGTGACCGTAACCGTGGATAATCAGCCCCCGGAAATTGCCTTTCTGCTGCAGGAGGAGCCTGGCCCCCTGACGTTGACGCTCGATGAGGAGATGACCGTCCAGGTTGACGTGGAAGACGAGGTGGGCGTCGGCGAGGTGGTCTTCTATGTTGACAACCGGCGTGTGACGGAGCTGTTTGAAGGACCGTATTCGTTCCGGTTCGAACAAGACCGCCCCGGCTTGTATGAGGTCAGGATTCGTGCCTACGATCTTGCCGGGAATTTCACGGACAGCGCGGTGTTACAAATCGAGGTGCTTCCTTAGCGGAAGCGCCTGAGTCAGGGGGCACCGCCGCAAATACCGGGTTCCGTTCCGAGGGGGGTAAAACCATACGACCAGCGGCAGGATGTGTCGATTTCCGCAATCGCTTGAATTGGATAATGAGGACTTGTAAGCAGGGGGGATCCAGCCTCTTCAAGTGTGAAGTGATCGTTCAGTTCCACCATCCCGGGATCAATTTCGTTCCCTGAAGCGATGACCCGCCAGAGGAAGCGGTGGTCATAGGCGATCAACCCGTATTGAAAAGCGAATTGGATGATGGAGGGGTCGTCCGGATCGCGCCGCAGCCATGCCGCATCAGGATCCAGACCTGAGCCCTGGTTGAAGACAAGGGCGTCAAATCCATCGGCATCATCCTGTGCGGTATCCGGTGATCCCGGCGTCGCGCCGCCGACGTCGCCATTGCTGTCGATGAAGATGAGCAGACCCTCCTGGGTCCATTCGGTGGAGGCTGGTGCTGGAGCGAGGATCAGCCAGTCACCTCGACCGTCCGTGTTCACATCGATTTCAACAGCGTAGTGTGCATCGCTTTCTTCTGGCGGAGCGCCGGCGAGGGGGATTGAGACATATACCCATTCGCCGGAGACAGCGAGGGTGACGACGCGCCCGATGTCGAGGTATGCGAGGTACTCCATCTCTTCGGCGGTGTAAGGACGTTCAAAGATGCCCCGGCTGAACGAATCGGCTGTTGCGCGTCTTTCGTCGGCAAGCGATGTTGTGAGGACGTCGGTCATTGAGCTGTTTACCGGCGGCGAAACCGAGGGTGGTGGTTGAGGTATGTATACTGCGGTCGCAGTTGTACGGGGTGTGCTGGTGGGGGCCGGGGTGAGGATTTGCAGTTCCGTGGGTCGGGCAAGACTCTCCATGCTTGGCGTGGGGACCGTTACGGAGGGAGTCGGTGAACATCCCGCCATTGCGGCGGCAAGCATCGGCAGTGCGATAAGGAGGGTTGTATCGAAACGGGTCATGATGATGAATCCTCCCGGCGGGATGACGCAGGCCGATTATAACGCGACTGGTGCCCGCTACACGAAACGATCCCGCAGGATGTCCTGCGGGATCGTGAGGTGCAGTGCGAAGGGTGTCTTACCCTACAATGGGCATCAGTGCGAAGTTGACGTTTTCACGCACTTCGTTGGGCCCAAGTGTCACACCCTGGTAAGGATTGAGAGGCGGGCACGATTGTGCGGGGAAGCTGGGGTGCATCGATCCCCAACCATAGGTCATCGAAGGTAGTGTGCTGCTGTTGATGGATACGCAGTAGGTTCCGGCTGGCAGGCCGTTGAATTCGTAATAACCGGACCGGTTCGTGACGGTGGTCATGTACCCGCCGGAAACGCAGCTGCCCTGACCGAGAACAACCGTTACGTTTCCAAGGCCATCGCCGGAGTAGGTCGGGCCGCCGCCGCGGTAGACGTACCCCCGGATGGATCCGGTCGGCTCAGGCGTCGGGGTGGCGGGCAGGGCGCACATGCCGATGTAATTCGTGGTCGGATCGAAGTCGTACGTCCAGCGGCAGGTGTTGTCAAGGGATGCAACCTCTGCGAGGGGATAGTTGCTGTTGTTTTCGGTCGGTGAGCCTGCCTGGGCGATGGTGTAGAAATCGTTGTAGTCAAAGCTTGCAGGGTCGCGCAGGCCTTCATCGGCGACAACTCCCCAGAGGAATTCGCGATCCCCACCGATGAGGCTGTATTTGAAGGCAATCTGGATCCGATCCTGGTGTGCAGGATCGCGTCTGATCCACGCGGAATCCGGATCATCACCAATGCCCTCGTCAAACACGAGTTCGTCGTATCCGTCCCATGCCGAGGAGGGCGGGTCTGCCCGCATCGGGGTTGTGCCGCCCACGTCACCGTTGCTGTCGCGGTACACCTGGACGAAGTCGGTGGTCCATTCGCTGTTGGCGGGGATCATGCCGGTAATGAGCCAGTCGCCGCGACCGTCAAGATCCAGGTCGATCTCCACGGAGTAATAGGCTTCCGAATCGGGAGGCGGCGTGCCTTCCACAAAGATTGTGATGTAAAGCCACGGGGAGATCTCGCTCAACTCGGCGCGAACGATGTCGAGATGGGCTTGATACTCCATATCTCCGGAGGTGAAGGGGCGTTCCATGAGGTTCCAGTCATAGTTGTCGCCGATGGAACGGTGCTCCGGGGCGTAGTTCTCGGACGAGCGGTCCGTCATGTAGCTGTTTAATCCGCCGGGAGCGGAAGGGATGATCGAGTGGACGATTTCAGGCCTTGGGGTAGGTGTTGGCTCTTCTGCTTCCTCAGCAGCACCCTCGTCGTCGGTTGTATCTGCGACTTCGTCTGCGGCGGGGGCTCCTTCATCACCATCAGCCGCTTCCATTCTGGCAAGCGCCTCAATCGTCGCGGTGACAGCCGCATCGATGTCCGACTGTGAAACGGAACCAAGGCTACACGCAAGAATTGACAGGATGAGCATCAAGCCGGGCAGTAAAATGCGGACGAATTTTCTCTTCATGAGTAGTCTCCTCTGAACAATGGCGGTACCTGTCCTCTAGCTTTGTAACGTTCACACGGCAAATGTGTGACAGTCACCCCTCGTTAGGAGTATACAACAGGAACGACGCACTTAAACTACTCAGGGCGTAACAGGGGGTTGCCAATCGGGCTGCATATCGCGTGCGGGATCATTGGTGAGGTTGATTTCCCCTGTGCCCCCGCTCGTCATGATGTAGATTTCCGGGTTCTGGCTCCGGGTTGAGGTGAAGACGATGTACTGACCGTCCGGGGAATAGTCGGGTTCCTTATTCCCCAGTGTGTTGGTCAGGGGAACTGGATCAAACCCGGGATGAGCGACCGTGACGACGTAGATTTCCATCTTGTCGCGTTGAACCTGCCAGGTGAACGCGATGTACGTGCCATCGGGAGAATACGCGGGATGATCGGCGCCGATGATGCGATCCTGTAGATCGAAAAAGCTGGGATTCCCGCCATAGGGTGAGCGGATGAGGAGGCGTCCGCCTGCCTGGTTGATGGAGCCTATGACCGCGATAGCCAATCCGTTTGGTGACCAGCCAGGGGAGTATTCCACAGCATAGCCGGCGGACAGGTTGGTGGCGGAGCCAGCGGCTTGACAGCCTTCCCCGGCTGCTCCGCAGGTAACGTCCATGAGAAAAACCTGACGAAGATCATTAACACGGGTGCTCGTGAAGGCAATCTGGGTTCCATCCGGCGACCACGCCGGGTCGGTGTCATCGCCGATGCTGGTCGTGAGGTTGATCGGTTCGAGAGAATAACCGATATCCAGCACGAAGATATCCAGCCCGAGGTCGTTGCCATAATTATCTACACCGCCATCGGCCACAAAGAGGAGATGCTGCCCGTCCGGTGACCAGCGGGGTTGGGTCTTGTCGCCTGCGCCGTACGTATGCTGACGCAAGTCGCTGCCATCCGGGTTCATGGTCCAGATCTGGAGCGTACGGCCGTCCTCGCGATCACTGACGAACGCGATACGGCCGCCGCCACCAATAAGTACAACGGTGGCAGTTGGAGTGGGTTCCGGAGTGGGCGTGGAGGGGACAGGTGTTGCGGTCGGTGTGCTCGTGGGCTCATCTGCGACGGGACTTGCCGCGACGGGTGAGGCGACGGCACCGACGACGCCTGCAGTAGCCGTAGGCGGTGGAGTTTCCGCCGTTCCACCGAGAAGGCCGCTGCGGAGGAGGAGCAATCCGCCACCCACCACAACAACCGCTGCGGCGACTACGCCACTGATCCACCATGGCCGGCGGGCGGGTTTTTGCGACACCGTGGTTTTACCTGAGACGATGGTTTTCGCCTGGTAGACGCCCTTAAGGGCCTGCCAGAATGCGCCAATATCAGGGAAACGCGTGTCCTGTTCGAGGGAGAGAGCCCGCTGGATGGCGAGGTCGACAAAATCGGGAACCGATGGATTGATCGCTCGAACGGGTTTCAATTCGACTTTCTTCATCATCCGCTCGATCGCATCGGCTGGCCGCTGACCGGTCAGCAGGGTATATAAGGTGGCCGCAAGGGAATACTGGTCGCTGCGGGCATCGGTGCGTTGCCCACCATACTGCTCGGGCGGGGAGAATCCGGGCGTTAATCCCCGTGCGCCAGTGGTGGTCTGACCCTGATCGAAAACCTTGGCGATGCCGAAATCGACGAGCATGATAGCGCCGTCGGATTGGAGCTTAAGGTTCGCAGGCTTGATATCACGATGGATGATGGGCGGAGACTGACGGTGCAGGTATTGAAGGGCATCACAGATGGCTTCAGCCCAGGCGATGACTTCGGCAACGGACGGGGGCTTATGGACCATGCGCTGGCTGAGATCTTCGCCAGCGATGAAATCCATGATGAGGTACTGTCGGCCTTCCAGGATGAAATGGTCGCTCACGCGAGGAAGATTGGGATGACGCATTTTTGCGAGAAGTGTCGCTTCCCGGCGGAATTGACGCTCTGATTCCGGGTTCAGGTTGAGATTCTCTTTTACGGCGACGTTGAGTTCAAGCGTCTCATCCTGCGCGAGATAGACCGCGCCCATACCACCCTGACCAAGCTGGCGCAGGATGCGGTATCGCCCGTTAAGCAGCGTGCCGGTTTCAAGCGACATAGCATGTATTGTAGGGGACTGGAAGAGCGTGGTCAATTCGAAAAGGGTGCTGACGCTGTACACTCGTCTGCAGCGATGTGATTGCGCCAATCATGTGCGGTGGCGTACCAGTGTGCCGGTCAGGCATGTAGAGAGAGTTCCAGCGCTTCGAGAGCTTTTAGCTGATGCGGATCGGTCATGTCGAGAGTCAGTGGCGTCACGGACAACATGCCTTCCCTTAAGGCCCACAGGTCTGTCCCCGGGATGGATTCGCCCCCCGGCGGAGAGCTCGTCATCATGACCTCTTCGCGCCCATCAACAAGTCCGCCGCGGACCAGAGACTGATGGTAGGTCCGTACACCCAGGCGTGTGATGGCGACACCCCGCATGGAGGCACGACTGCCGTACGGGATGTTGAGGCTGTGAACGCGGCCCTGGAACAGAGATGTCGGCATCTGCGCGATGACGGCAATGGCGGCTTCCGCTCCTGGCTGGAAGTCGAGCGGTTCCTCCCGGCTGGATCCATCCAGGGATATCGCAAAGCCTGCAACACCGTAGATGACAGCTTCCATTGCTGCTGTCACGGTGCCGCTGTAGGTGACGTCGCTGCCCAGATTGGCATGCGGATTGATCCCGGAAAGCACCAGATCGATGGGATGCTCCACCATTCCATGCAGGGCCAGGGATACACAGTCCGATGGCGTACCATCGCAGGTTCGGGCTGGAGTCCCATCCGGCAGCGGGTGATCCCAGATATGAAGTTGCTGGTTCATTCGACGAGCATGGCCGGAGATGGACCAGTTGTGGTTGGGGGCCAGGATGGAAATGTCGCCCAGATGTGTAGCGGCCTCCGCAAGGGCGTGAAGACCCGGAGAATCAATCCCGTCGTCGTTGGTAATCAGGATGTGCATGCCGTTTCCTCCTGTTTGATGCGATTTTACTTTACAATGAGGTTACTGAAAGCTGGTTGCAAGGTGGAGTGAGTTGCAGCAAGGATAAGATACACGTAGGCTTTTCGTTGCTGCCGTGGAGTTTTCTGGATGAACACTCGCCGAACAAGGAAGATGTCGACCAGGCTAATGCTGCTCACCTTCCTCGTCCTACTCACCTTGTCATGCTCCTTCACACAAGCGATTCCCGGCCTGAATGGGCTCATCGATTCCCCGACCGAGACCCCCGTCGCAGAGCCGCAGCCACCGACAACAACGGAACTGGCGGAAGCGACGGTACAGATATCCGCCTTGAGCATGCGTGGCGATGATTGGGACGTGGAGTGGACCGGATCGGGAGTTTTCATCAGCCCCGAAGGGCTCCTCCTCACCAACGCCCATGTTGTTCAAGACCCCGAACTGGATTACGAGGTGCTGGGTGTGAGCATGACCTTGCGCACGGACCAGCCTCCCGAACTCCGCTATCTTGCAGAAATTGCCGCGATTGATTATGACCTCGATCTCGCGATCGTCCGTGTCGTGTCGAGCATGGAAGGGGAAGTGGTGACCGAGAGTCTTCCCTATGTGGAGATCGGTGATTCAGATGCGCTGGAACTCGGGGATCATCTCCGGATTCTTGGTTACCCGGGCATCGGCGGGGAGACGATTTCCTTTACCGAAGGCGCGGTGAGCGGGTTTACGCTGGAGCGGGGGATTGACGGGCGGGCATGGATTAAAACCGATGCGACCATTGCCGGGGGGAGCAGCGGAAGCATGGGTGTCAATCAGGACGGCGAGCTTGTTGGAATTGCGACCATCGTCACATCCGGATCGTTAGGAGGGGACAGCGTCGATTGTCGTCCTCTGGCGGATACCAATCAGGACGGCCGAATCGACCAGCGGGATTCCTGTATCCCGGTGGGGGGCTTCATCAATGCCCTCCGGCCGGTGAACCTCGCGCTGCCTCTGCTGCAAGCTGTCGAGGCAGGCGAGACCTATATGGAGAACGCGCCGCCTTCCACGACAGCGTCGGGCCGTTATGACTCCGATCAGATCCGGATCGGGGAATTCCAGTTTTCTACTGACGTTACAACCGATGACAGACCTGGGTTTGTGGTTGATGTCGTCATGGAAACCATCAAGGACCTGTATGTGTTCTGGGACTACGAGGGCATGTCTGATGGGATGGTCTGGGGCTTGTATTGGTACCGGGATCTGGATTTTCTCGAGGATGCAAGCCTATTGAACCGGGTATGGAGCGGCGGCTCCTCAGGAAACTGGTGGGCCGTCATCAGCGCAGAGAATGGCCTTCAACCGGGATTGTATGAGGTGGTTCTGGAGATCGAAGGCGAGATCTGGGCGACAGACTCGATCTATGTTGGCGAGGAACGAACACGGATTGAGTACGAAATCGTCAATCAGTCGGATCGATCCATATGCTATGTGATGCTTTCACCGACTCTCGCACTGAATTGGGGTCCGGATGACCTGGGAGACACCGAGATCATTGGGCCGGATGAGAGCCGGATATTCGATGTCCCGGCGGGTGACTATGACCTGCGTTTGATGGACTGTGACTTTAACATACTGACCGAACAGTATGATCTGGTCCTGGACGGGGATGGGGGGTTTACATTCAACGAATAAGAGGAATCGAAAAAACCAGCGTTTGAATAGTTGCTCCAACGCAAGATGTTCGCTATAGTGAAAGATGGTCAGGAACCAGGGGGCTACTTGGATACTGGCGGGTTTCCGCCAAGGAGAGGAGAGAAGATGATGTACCGAAGAATGAGATGGCTTCTCCTGACGCTGCTGATCGCATCTCTCGTTTTGTCAGCATGCGGAGGCGGAGAGGCGACGCCTGCCACAAGCGACGAAACCTCAGGGAAACTCCCGGGTGCGGAAGAGGATACGGATACCGGTCCATCTGCCGCCGGGCTGGTCACGTCGCTTGACGGCGTTCAATCAGCAACGATCCAGATTGAAGCACAGGGCAGCTTTGAGGATCCGGAGTTCGGACTTCTCATGAATGTGGCCGGGTATGGGTCCGGGTTCATTATCGATCCTTCCGGCATTGCCATCACCAACAACCATGTTGTGACGGGCGCGGCATTCCTGCAGGTCTATATCGGCGGGGACCCCGAACCACATAACGCCAGGGTTCTGGGCGTTTCCGAGTGTTCCGACCTGGCCGTCATCGACATTGATGGGGATGGATTTCCCTATCTGGATTGGTACAGTGGTGAAATCACCCCCGGGCTTGATGTCTACGCGGCGGGCTTCCCGCTGGGTGACCCTGAATTCACGCTTACCCGCGGCATCGTGTCCAAGGCACGTGCGGGCGGCGAGACGGAATGGGCGTCGGTGGATGCCGTGGTCGAGCATGATGCAACCATCAATCCCGGCAACTCCGGCGGACCGCTTGTCACCACCGACGGCGAAGTCGTTGGCGTGAACTACGCCGGCGCCAGCAGCACCAACCAGTACTTCGCCATCGCGCGTGAGGAAGCGATGAGTGTCATCGACCAGCTCCGCAACGGGAATGATGTCGACTCAATCGGGGTCAACGGCGTTGCCGTGGTCTCCAGCGATGGAACCATCTCGGGCATCTGGGTTTCGTCGGTGGCTTCGGGTTCTCCCGCCGATGTTGCGGGTATTGAACCGGCTGACGTCATTCTCACGCTGGAGAACTTCGTGCTGGCAACGGATGGAACCATGTCGGATTACTGCGATGTCCTTCGTACACACTCCCCCGGTGACACGCTCGCCATCGAGGTGTTGCGATTCGACTCGGGTGAGTTTCTCGAGGGCCAGATTAACGGCAGTCAACTCGCCGTGGCCGGGACATTTGGTACCGGCGGGCAAACGGGAGGTCAGACCGGCGGACAAACCGGCGGAACGACGACCGGCAGTTACATGACCATCACGGATGACACCGGAGCGCTGATTGTCGACGTTCCCTCCTCGTGGACCGACGTCAATGGACAGCCGTTTGAACTTGACGGTGTCTACATCGCCTCGGTCTGGGCAGCGCCCAGCATTCAGGAATTCATGGACTACTGGAGCGCGCCCGGCATGGAGTTTAACGTCATCTCGGATGCGGGATACAGGGGAGGGCATCTAGGCTTCCTTGCGGAACGCGAGTCGCTGTTCAGCGGGTCGTGCTCGAACGCCGGCCGCACACCCTACCAGGATGCCGTCTTCACCGGTCAGTACACAACCATGACCAATTGTGGCGGTGGTGGGACCACGTACATCATCTTCACAGGGTATCCGACGTCATCGCCTTCGGAATTCATCGTCTGGATCGAGGTCCAGCTTCCGAACGGGAATGTATCGACGTTCCAGCAAATCATGAACACCTTTAATGTGGTCGGCTCGATCCAGGGAAGCGGTTCGTCATCCGGCGGTTCGTCATCCGGCGGCTCGACAAGCGGCTATGTGTGGGTAACCGATGACTATGAATCCATCGCGCTGGAAGTCCCTTCATCCTGGTCGGAGGTTAACGGGAGCCCATGGGTGGTCGATGGTCAAACCTGGGGTGCCGGCATTACAGCTTCACCCAACATCAGCGCTTTCCAGGACACCTGGTCAACGCCTGGAGTTCAGTTCTTTGCTTCAGACTACCTTGCCACACAGATTGGCTACCAGCAGCTGCTGGATGCCCGCTTCACCATGTTCAACCAGATGTGCGACTATGACGGCCGCTACGACTACCAGGATGCACTCTATCGCGGCAAGATCGATGTATTCGTGCAGTGCGGAGGATCGGGAGGGCCGGACTATCTCATCCTTTCGGCAGTCGACATCGATGATCCCACAGCCTTCCTCATCCTGGTGGAAGCGCAGTTGACCTCGTCCGATCAGTATGATGCGTTTGAACACATTCTGAATAGTTTCCAGGTGATTGGGCGCATCCCCTAAACCCTCCTGCATTTCGGACTATGAAGAGCCCGGGAAACCGGGCTCTTTTTTCTTGGTGATCCGTGATTTGACAAGACAGCCGAAAAACTCTATGATGATAACGCGCGTTACTAACGCGCGTTAGTCGGGCGGGGATCCTATGACACCACAGCGAAAGTCAAGCCAGCAAGATGTGGCCAATCTGGCAAAAGTATCACGCACGACAGTTTCGCTCGTGCTCAACAACGTCGAGAGTGCGGCGATTTCAGACGATACACGCCAGCGAGTGCTGGATGCAGCAAAACAACTGGGCTATGTTCCCGATGCTGCAGCGCAGGCGCTCGCCAGCCGACGCTCAAGAATAGTCGGTTTGGTACTGGCGCGCAGCACGCACCACATCTCCTCGGATGCTTATCTCACCCAGGTTCTCGATACGCTTGTCGCTGCCCTGCGTGCAGAAGATATGCGCTTAATCTTCGACATTGTGGAGGGAGAACATCGGAATGACGCTTATCTGGAATTGATCCGCAGCAAACGGATTGACGGGATTATCCTATCGGGCCCCCGGTATGATGATCAAGCTGTAGCTGCTCTGGAGAAGGAAGGTTTCCCCACGGTGTTGATGGGACAGCTTCCAGGATCATGCTGTACGTCCGTGGATGTGGATAATCGCGCGGCTGCCCGGATTGCCGTTGAGCATCTGATGACGTTAGGGCATCGACAGATTGCATGTATCACGAACGCCGGCCTGGAATACACAGCTGCCGTGGAGCGTTTGGAAGGTTATCGTGAGGCGCTTTCCGCTGGCGGCATCACTCCAGAAGACGCGTTGATCCGTTACGGGGATTTTGATCCGGAGAGCGGCTTTACCCAGATGAAGGAGTTGCTGGAGGTCAGCGATCGCCCAAGCGCCGTTTTTGTGGCCAGCGATGTCGTTGCGTTTGGCGCGACAGCTGCCATCCGGGAGGCGGGATTGAGGATCCCGCAGGATATTGCACTTGTCGCATTTGATAATGTTCCCCTCTCAAAATATGTTCAGCCCGCTCTGACAACGGTTAACCTGCCAGCAAAGCAACTTGCACTGGAGGCTAGTCGAATTCTTCTGCAGTTAATCCGGAATGAGTCGGTTCTCGAAAAACAGGTATTGCTGGATACAGAGTTGATTGTTCGCGAATCGTGCGGTGCAAAAAAACACGATTGACATGGCTTGATTGAACTTCTTCCGTCGGCATGGAGGGAGGTGATGAAGCAAGAGCATTCTCTATTACCTGACGGATGCGAATCCGATCCGAATTCACTGGAGGAGAGCTGAATGAATAAGAGATTCTGGCATATCACGATTGCATTAATGGTGGTTTCGCTACTCGCGGCTGCGTGCGCCGGGGGAACAACAGAACCCGTTGAACCTGCTGTTGAGGTGGAAGAGCCCGTTGAGGTCGTTGAAGAGGCGGAAGAGCCCGTTGAGCCCGTAGCAGAGGGAGGCATTGACTGCACCGGGGTCACGCCGGGCGATACCCTCACTGTCATGTATCAGTGGTCCGGTACCGAAGAGGAAAGAATCAATGCAATCTTCGCTCCCTTCGTGGAGGCGTGCGGGGTTGAAATTGTCGCTGAATCCACCCGCGATGCCGCTGTGCTGGACACACGTGTACAGAGTACACCCCCTGATCTGCTCTTCTGGCCGACCACGGCACCTCTGACCCTCTACCCTGATTTGCTTCAGGATATAAGCGCGCTGGGTGCGGACATGGCGAACTATGCTGATTACTGGGTTGATCTGGGGAGCATGGATGGAACCTGGTATGCTGTGGCTGTCAAAGCGGATATCAAGTCCATCATCTGGTACAGCCCTGCTCAGTTTGAGCTGTTTGGCTATGAAGTCCCCGAGACCTTTGCGGAACTCGAGGATCTGGTTGAGCAAATGGTGGCGGATGGCAACGTGCCGTGGAGCATGGGTATGGAAAGCGACGCTGCCACGGGCTGGACGGGGTCCGACTTCATTCAGGACTTGTTGCTGGCGCAACAGGGGCCTGAGTTTGTGATGGGGCTGATTGACGGCTCGGTTTCCTATGATGATCCCGGTGTCGTCCAGGCTTATGAGACCTATGCGGCCTGGGCTGCGGACGAGACGTATGCGCTTGGCGGCGCAACAGGAACGTTAAATACCGGCTTCCTGGATGCGATCTATGAGGTCTTCGCAGACCCGCCCGCAGCGATGATGGTGAAACAGTCCGGCTTTGCCGGTGGAGAAATTGCATCACAGTATCCAGACCTCGAGTACGGGGTGGACTATGATTTCTTCGCTTTCCCGGGAGCGCAAGGGATGCAGGGCGGAGCCGACTACTTAATGGCATTTAGTGACTCAGCTGCAACACGGGCGATGGTGGCATATCTCACCAGTGCTGAAGGCGCGATCGCCTGGGCGGAGGCAGGTTTCGACCTCTCTCCCAACTCCCAGGCTATTGGCCACTACACCGACGAGGTCCTGGCAAAGAAAGCCGAAGCGCTGGCCGGTGCGACTGGTTTCACACCCGACCTGGGTGACACGATACCTGCCCCGTTCGGCGAAGCGGAATGGGCTGCTATTGTGAACATCGTGTCTGGAGCGGATATCGCCGCCGAACTTGAAGAAGCTGCGGCTGCTCAGGCGGAAGGATTGCAATAGACAAAGACAAAAGGGCGCCGGGATTTCCCGGCGCCCATGTTTTTCCAATTATCTCATGAAGGAGAGGCGTCCATGGCTGCTCCTAAAATCATGCAGCAAGGGAAAGTGATCCCCTGGCTTTATATTCTCCCGGCACTACTTGTCATTGTCATCTTTGTTGTCTACCCCACGCTCAACACGGTAGCGCTGAGTTTCTATGACCGATCTGGCGAGCTGCCCGCGAGCACAACCTGCAAACCGGATGAGCCATGCTGGGGTATTTTTGAAAATTACCGCTATGCATTTACACATCCGGATATGCGCGTGGCGCTGCGCAACAATGCTCTATGGCTGCTGGTGATGGTTCCCCTCACGATCGGCTTTGGTTTGCTCATTGCCGTGCTCGCAGACAGAGTGAGTTACGAAGCCCTGGTCAAGGCGTTGATCTTTATGCCGATGGCGATTTCGTTCATCGGCGCGGGCGTCATCTGGCGTTTTATGTACACCATTAACGCCGGTGGAGGTGAACAGATCGGTTTGTTGAACGCCATCCTCGCCGCCGTGGGACTTGAGCCCGTGGCATGGCTAAGTACGCCCATTATCAATAACTTTTCCCTGATGCTTGTGGGGGTGTGGCTATGGGCTGGTTTCTGCATGACCATCTTGTCGGCAGCAGTCAAGGGGTTGCCAGTCGAGGTACTCGAAGCGGCACGTGTGGATGGAGCTCGTGAGTGGCAGCTCTTCTGGAAAATTATGATGCCGATGATTCTTCCCACTGTTACCGTTGTATTTACAACCATGATCATCATTGTTTTGAAAATCTTTGACATCGTGTTTGTTATGACGGGCGGGAATTATGGCACCGAGGTGATCGCGAACCGGATGTTCAAACTGATTGTCACGGATACAGGACGTTCCATGGCTATCGCCGTTGTTCTCCTCATCCTGACCATCCCCATTATGATCATCAACGTGCGCCGGTTCCAGGCTCAGGAGGAGATGCGATGACGCCACTCGATCATCTAAATCGCTTCTTTCGTCGTCTTCCGTTGAACTTGATTGTGGTGTTCCTGTGCGTCGTGTGGCTGCTGCCGACTCTCGGCGTTTTTATTTCGTCATTTCGTACCCGGGAGGACGTACGAACGACGGGGTGGTGGACCGTTTTCAATCTGGACCAGTCGGCAGACGTTGAAGGTGCGGCTGAATACGATCTGTATTGCGCAAGTTGTCATGGCGCCACGGGCGATCTCCTGCCGGAAGCCGATTTGTCGGATCCGGCTGTTGTAGGTAGCTACACTCGTTCCAACCGATTGCTAGGCATGCTTCGGGAAGATATCGACGGTGAACCCCACTTACAGGATCCTGCACTTCCCGAGGACACAAATGAAGCACTCGAACAACTGGCTCCCGTCTCGACCTACCTTGCGGGATTATCCGGTGAAGAAGGAGATGAAAGCGGCACATTGAGTTTAAGGAACTATGCTGACGCGATTGTTGGTTACAAGGGGACACAGGACTATCTCAGCGACTGCGAAGAAGGTGTCACAAGCACGTTGATTAAGTTCAATTGTGATCTGTCTGACACATTGAATCCGGAAGGAATGGGGCAGGCTTTTCTCAACACGCTGCTCGTCTCTGTCCCCGCAACACTTCTCCCCATCGTTTTTGCAGGGTTTGCAGCCTACGCATTTGCATGGATGGATTTCCCGGGCCGGATGTGGATTTTTGCCATTCTTGTAGGCCTGCAAGTTGTTCCCCTTCAGATGGCACTCATTCCAATCGCCCGGCTATATTCGGATCTGGGAATGCAGTCCACCTTTGTCGGAATCTGGCTGTTTCATACTGGGTTTGGCCTTCCGTATGCAATCTATCTGATGCGGAACTTTCTGGGGGGTCTTCCCAGGGAAGTGTTTGAATCCATCTATATTGATGGAGCCAACCATTGGACAGCCTTCTGGCGTCTGGCGATGCCGCTTACGCTGCCCGCAGTGGCGTCATTGGGCATTTTCCAATTCATCTGGGTGTGGAACGATTTTCTCGTCGCGAAAATTTTCTTGTCCAACCACCCGGTGTTAACCGTTCAGATATCCAACCTCATTGATCCCCGCGGGGGGAACTGGCACATTCTGACCGGTGCAGCCTTCCTTTCCTTCCTGATTCCTATGGTGGTGTTTTTCTCCCTGCAGCGTTTCTTTGTCCGCGGCATGCTCGGCGGATCGGTGAAAGGCTAAGTCAGCACACTGGTTGTGCGGGGGAATGTCTGACGGGGAGAAGCAGGCAATCGACGAGGTGTGAATGGAGTCACGACACAATCCGGGTTTTGATGCCGTCATCTTTGATTTGGATGGAGTGATATCCAAAACGGCAGAACTCCACAGCAGAGCCTGGAAGCAGATGTTTGATGCTTTTCTCAACGAGGTTGCCGAAGAAACAGGCTCTCCGCAGAATGCCTTCACACACGTGCATGACTATCTCGCCTACGTGGATGGCAAACCGCGCTATGAGGGTGTGAAGGCATTTCTTTCATCACGCGGAATCGTTAGGCCCTTTGGCGATCCTCTGGACAAACCCGGACAAGATTCCATCTGTGCGCTTGGGAATTGGAAAAACCAGCTCTTTAATCAACTGATCGATGATGGGTTGCTGGAGCTCTATCCGGCGACCATGGACTTGATCTACAAGTTGAGAGAGTTTGGAATCCGCATTGGCGTTGCGTCGTCGAGCAAGAATACTCGACGTGTTCTCTCAAGCACGGACATCGAGCACCTCTTCGATGCATGTGTGGATGGTATTTCATCCCTTGAATGGGACCTGTGTGGAAAGCCCGCACCGGATATTTTCCTCAAAACCGCTGAAATCCTGGATGTGTCGCCGTACCGAAGCGTGGTGGTCGAAGATGCGCTGGTCGGTGTGCAAGCTGCGCGAGACGGGAATTTTGGACTCGTACTCGGCGTAGCGCGAAAAGATAACGCTGCCGCACTGCTCGCCGAGGGGGCGGATCTTGTCGTGCATGACCTGTCTGAAATGGACGTTGAGCAGATTGTGCGCTGGTTTGAAGAGGGTTTACCTGCGGCTCAGTGGTCGATCCACTTTCGTGGTTACGATCCTGAGCGCGAGGGGATGCGGGAGGCGCTGCTTGCAGTTGGGAATGGCTACTGCGGCACGCGCGGTGCGATGGAAGAGGCTGCACCGGATGGCCCCAATTATCCAGGGACGTATGTCGCAGGTGTGTATAACACCCTTCAATCTGAAATTGCAGGTCGCAGCATTGAGAATGAAGACATGGTCAATCTCCCGAATTGGCTGGCGACGAGTATTCGGATTGAGAATGAGAAGTGGCTGGATGTCAATTCATGTGACGTGGAGACGCTGGACCGCAAACTGAACATGCGAAGCGGAGAATTGACGAGAACACTGGAATGGAAAGATGCGTCAGGAAAACGCACGAGGGTGACGTCCCGACGCGTAGCAAGCATGAAATCCCCCCACCTTCTCGCATTGCAGTACCTGGTAGAACCTCTAAATTACTCGGGGCACATTACGATCCGAACAGGTCTTGAGGGCCGGGTTGCGAATCGTGGCGTGCCTCGCTACTGGCAGCTTGCCTCGCAACATCTGGTGCCGCAAAGCCAAGCAGCGGAGAAGAACCGTCTACAGCTCGAAATGATCACGAGCCAATCCGGAGTCCGTGTGGCATTGGCTGGGCGTGTCGAGGCGTATCAAGGGGGGGAGCATATTCCAGAAGCCTTGCAGTGTGACTGTTGCACTGGAGCAGCATACGTCTATGGCACATTTGATGTCGCTGAAAACGAGGTCATCCAGATTGAAAAAGTTGTGACGTTGTTTACCTCAAGAGAAAGCGAGGAACCGCTTGCCGCTGCGTTAGATTTACTTGGAGGTGCAGGGGATTACGATGAGATTTCCGCAGCAAGCCGCCTGGCATGGCGAAAACAATGGGATCATTGGGATGTCGGTATTGAAGGCGACAGGCATACCCAGACCCTCATCCGATTCGGCCTTTATCATCTATTGTTGGCGCTGTCGCCAAATTCTATTCCGCTCGATGCTGGGATTCCTGCACGGGGATTAACAGGTGAATCCTATCGAGGACATGTTTTCTGGGACGAGCTTTTCATTCTTCCTGTTCACAATCTTCATGACCCTGACGTGGTCCGAGCAGCCTTAATGTACCGCTATCGCCGCCTGGATAAAGCCAGGGAAAATGCCGGGGCACATGGATACAAAGGTGCGATGTATCCTTGGCAGAGTGGTAGTGACGGCTCGGAGCAGACACAAATTGTCCATCTCAATCCGCTGACAGGTGATTGGGGGCCGGATTACAGCTCCCTGCAGCGTCATGTCTCTCTGGCGATTGCCTATACCATCTGGCGATTCGTTAGCCGCCATAACGATATTGCGTTCTTGGAAGAGGTTGGCGCAGAGATGTTCTTTGAAATATGCCGCCTGTGGGCGTCCATGGTGGTCGAGGATGCGGATTCTGGACGGTATGACATCTCGGGTGTGATGGGTCCGGACGAGTACCATGAGGCTTGTCCTGGAGCAGAGTCAGGCGGGGTGCGCAACAATGCGTATACCAATCTGATGGTTCAATGGGCACTAAAGCAAGCCCGGGAAGTCTATGCCCTCCTATCTCCACTGGCTAAGAAACAGCTTGAAAAGACCATACAGTTTTCGCCCGCCGAAATCGATACCTGGGATGTGATTTGGAAAAGGTTGAATGTGCCGGTCTCAGCCGGCTCGATATTGGAGCAATATGAGGGCTTTCATGCGCTTGAGGAAGTAGACTGGGATGAGATGCGGGAGAAGTATGGAAACATCCAGCGCCTGGATCGAATTCTTAAAGCAGAAGGAACATCCCCGGACGATTATCAGGTTGTCAAGCAGGCTGATGCGTTGATGGTGTTCTACAATCTTACAGAAGAAGAGGTGCTGGAGCTTTTGAGGGAATCCGGGCATGTTTGCCAGGAAGGGTTAATGGCGCGCACATTTGATTACTATTTCAAACGGACTTCGCATGGATCGACACTCAGCCCCATCGTACATGCATCGCTGGCTCAGCAACTTGGTAGAGATGAGGAGGCAGAGCATCTATTTCATCAATCCCTTGTCAGTGATTTTGGAGACGTTCAGGGTGGAACAACGGCCGAGGGAGTTCATCTAGGCGTGATGGCAGGCTGTGTCATGATGTGTGTCAGGGACTATGGTGGCCTCGATTTGCGCGGTGAGATTCTGTCCTTATCCCCGGACCTTCCAGCGGGCTGGTCGAAACTTGCTTTTCATGTAAAGCATCGCGGGGAGTCATTCACGTTTATAATCGCCCCCAGCATGATCCGCATTCGCCTGAATGATAGCGACCGGCTGAGTTCAGAGGTTATGCTATTTGGGGAACGTGTCGTGACGAAAAAGCATGAATGGACGACTTGGTCATCAACGAGTTGAGAGGTGTACATGCGCGGCGAAGTCTTGGTGATTTCAGAGGAACATCGCAGAGCTGGACAGGTCATCGCTACGCACCTTCTTTCGATGGGGCGTAGAAAGATGGTGGTAGCTATTGGGGGCGAGTCAGGGGCAGGGAAGACTGCCATCGCGCACGTTGTCAGTAAAACGATGAAATCCGCTGGCATGGTTGCAAAAGTCATTAACCTTGATAATTATTACCGGGTTGAGCCAGCGGAACGGAACGAGTGGCGGAAGGAGCATGGGCTGGAGAGTATTGGTCCGGAGGAATATGACTGGGAATTAATCCGTCGTCATATTGATGCCTTTTTAGCAGATGGTGAGGCTGAGCTGCCATGTGTTGACATTCTCACTGACCAGGTGGACTTGCTCAGAACCACGTTTAAGGGGATTCCGTTTCTGATCCTCGATGGACTTTACCCATTGTTACTTGATGCCGATGTCAAGATACATCTCGATAGCGAGCATAACAAAATCCTTCGCGCGCAGGAACTAAGGGGGAAAGAGAAACTTGACGACTTCCGTATCGATGTATTGGATCGGGAGCATGAAGCAACTAAGAAGCTGCGCCGGTATGCGGATTTCATCCTCACAAAGGATTTTGAACTCGTGGAGCAGAAACGTGATAGCCGATTCTGAAATTCAGATCAAGCTTCGTTGACATCCTCGAAAGCGCCGTGATAAGATGGGGTTGCCGTACATCTTTATTTCTATTATTCACTGTAACGGCGCTGGTTTCATTCATTACTCATCATTTATTGTGCGTAAGGCCTCTATGTTCATCTGCTACCGTTAGGTGTTGCAGATGCCCCCGCATTATTGGATGGGTGAGACCGTGAACCCGGCGCTCACCGATCCTTTTTATTAAGGGGACGAACTCATGAGTGCAGAATTCATTGTACGTCTTGTTGGAATGGTCGTCATCGCGATCGGCGGCGCGTACCTTGGCGCCTGGCTGAGTGATCTGGCTGGAGCGCAGCCATGGCTGTGGTCCTCGGTCTTTGGATTGGTCGGTGCCCTGATCGGTCTGATTATCACGCCGTTCATCACCATACGCCCCATGCGCTCCATTCGAAAAACCATGGCCCAGCTCTCCATTCGAACGATTTTCGTTGGATTGGCGGGGCTCGTCGTGGGCTTGATTACGGCGGCGTTGGCGGCATTTCCGATTTCACTTCTCCCACCCCCTTTCAGCCAGATCCTTCCCTTTGTGGGGACAATGCTGTTTGGTTATCTGGGGGTTACGCTTTTCGTGATGCGCCAGAACGACATCCTCCCGTTGTTCGGTTCGCGTTTTGCCGGTGGCAATCGTGAAATCAAGACACAGGAGCGGGAGGTCCTTCTCGATACAAGCGTGATCATCGATGGGCGGATTGCTGATATCGCCCATACCGGGTTCATCCCTGGCGTGATGGTTGTGCCTTCCTTTGTCTTGAATGAACTGCAGCACATCGCCGATTCGCCGGATAGCCTCCGGAGACAGCGTGGACGACGAGGGCTGGATATTCTCAACCGCCTCCAGAAAGATCCAAACATCTCCTTCCGGATCACCGATTTGGATGTGGAAGGTATCCGCGAAGTGGACGACAAGCTGGTCGTCCTGGCGCGGCAGATGCGCTCTCCAATCTTGACCAATGATTACAATCTCAACCGGGTTGCCGAACTGCAAGGGGTGACAGTCCTGAACATCAATGAACTCGCCAACGCTGTCAAGACGGTCTACCTCCCGGGGGAAACCTTCGACATCAACATCATCCAGGAAGGCAAGGAAGTCGGGCAGGGAGTCGGTTACCTTGACGATGGCACCATGGTCGTCGTTGAAGATGGAAAGAACTACATCGACCGCTTGATTCCTGTCACCGTTACAAAGGTTCTTCAAACTGCAGCCGGACGCATGATTTTTGCACGGCCAGATTCGGACGAGTGAATCCGGTCATCGACGGAGAAGAGGGACATGACGATCCAGGTCTACAACACCCTAACCCGCAGCAAGGAAGCGCTTGCGCCGATTGAAAAGGGCAAGGTGCGGATGTATGTCTGCGGGCCGACGGTGTATGACAGCGCTCATGTGGGACATGCCATGTCGTCGATCGTCTTTGATGTCATCCGCCGGTATCTGGAATACCGTGGCTATGATGTTGCCCATGTCATGAACTACACCGATGTCGACGACAAAGTGATCCAGCGCGCCAATGCGCTGGGGGTTGACGCCCTGGAGTTGGCTGAGAAATACATCGATGAATATGGTGAGCATATCGAGGCTCTCAACATCCTCCCCGCCATGGCGTACCCGCGCGTGTCGGAGGAAATTGACTCCATCATCCACATGATTGAAGGGCTGATCGAAGGCGACCATGCCTATGAGGTGGAAGGGGACGTGTACTTCCGGGTCGCCAGCGATGAGGATTATGGCAAATTGTCCGGTCGCAAACCTGAGGAAATGCGTGCGGGGTATCGGCTCGAGGTCGATGAGCGCAAGGAAAATCCGGGAGATTTCGCACTGTGGAAAACAGCCAAACCTGGGGAGCCTTCATGGCAATCTCCCTGGGGACAGGGTCGTCCCGGATGGCATATCGAGTGCTCGGCCATGGCTTTGAGATACCTGGGTGAAGAAATCGACATCCATGGTGGCGGGAACGATCTGGTCTTCCCGCATCATGAAAATGAAATCGCACAATCCGAGTGCTTTACACACCGACCCTTCGCACGATACTGGGTGCATAACGGCATGATGCAACTGGACGGCGAGGCGATGTCCAAATCCACGGGCAACGTGTTTGGAGTCGAATCGTTTCTCGCACAGCATGAGGCAGATGTGCTGCGACTGCTTATCCTGGGATCCCTTTACCGACGTCCGTTGACGTACAACGATGAGGTCATCGAACAGGCCGAGCGCGGGCTGGAACGATTGCGGAGCGCACTGCGTCCTGCCGCGCCGGTAGAAGGCGATGTGGACTCGGCGATTGAGGAGCTCGAAGAAGCATGGAAGTCTGCGCGCGCCGGGTTTGAAGAAGCGATGGATGATGATTTCAACACACCATCAGCGCTGAGCCATCTTTATGATCTCGTCCGCAGCATCAACGCGGCACGCGACCAGGGCGTCAGCGACGAATCGCTCGGGGTTGCGCAGGGCACCCTGGTTGAACTGGCTGGCGTGCTTGGACTGACGCTGAAGGTCAGGGAAGAGGCCCGGGAAGCTGCGCCGTACATCGACATGCTCGTGGAGATTCGCAATCAGTTGCGCGACCGGAAGGTCTGGGACCTTTCCGACTCGATACGCGATCAGCTCCTGGACCTGGGCGTCGTCCTCGAAGATGGCAAGGACGGCACCACCTGGAGGTCTGCCTGAGCTGCGCTTACGGGCGAAGTTCCGCTTGAGGGGCAAGCCGCCGAAAGGCAGATGGATTCCATGAGCGAACGAGTGACCGATCGCATTTTTGGGCGAAACCCCGTCTATGAGACACTTCGCGCAGGTCGTCGTTCAGTCGCCAGGATCCGGGTTGCGAAAGGCGTTGAGGTAGCTGAGAGCCTGGAGCGAATTCTAACGGAAGCGCGCGAGCGAGGCGTGTCCATTCAAGCCGTTCCCCGCAGTGAACTCGATCGGGAATCTGACCATCACCAGGGAATCGCGGCCGATGTCGGCCCGTACCCCTATGTGACGTTGTACGACATTCTCGATGCCGGTCGCGAGCGCGGGGAAGCCCCATTTCTTTTATTGCTGGATGCATTGGAGAACCCGCAGAATCTGGGCACCTTGCTGCGAACAGCCGAAGCTGTCGGGGTGCATGGTGTCATCATCCCCCCGAAACGTGCAGCGCAGGTGACACATTCTGTGGTGAGCGCATCGTCAGGGGCCTGTGAGCATTTGCTTATTGCGCAGGAAAACATCGCCAGAACGGCAGCTGCGTTGAAACAGGAAGATGTTTGGATTGCCGGGCTCGAGCATCGCCCTGAATCGCAATTGCTGGGGACCGTCGATCTCGGCGGTCCGCTGGCGATCGTTGTGGGCAGCGAGGGACGAGGTATGCGCCGTTTGGTGCGAGAGACCTGTGACTTTCTGATTAAACTACCCATGCGGGGAAGAGTCGATTCGCTCAATGCAGCGGTAGCCGGATCTATCTGTCTGTATGCGGCGTGGGATGCTCGCCGCGAGGGTTGAGCTTCATTGACGCTCCACTTCTTTCTTGGTAGACTCGGCGGGCATTGTCGGTCGATAAGCGCTCTGGTATAATTCTGCTGCGCCGGCAAGGTAGGCGCGTTTTTATCGTCGCGCCGACGTAGCTCAACGGCAGAGCAGCCGCCTTGTAAGCGGCAGGTTAAGGGTTCGATTCCCTTCGTCGGCTTCCGTTGTGGACAAGTGACCTGGTAGATTCGAACGGGCTGCGGTCGCTGGTCAACAACGGTCAAATCTATTATGGGCGGTTACCCAAGTGGCCAAAGGGGGCTGACTGTAAATCAGCTGGCATACGCCTTCGGAGGTTCGAATCCTTCACCGCCCACTGTTTTCACCATGGCGGATGGCAATAAGCCGTTGTGGCGGGAAGTCCAATGCCCTCATAGCTCAGCCGGTAGAGCACGTTCTTGGTAAGAACGAGGTCATGGGTTCAAGTCCCATTGAGGGCTCTTTCCCACCGCGTCAGCCATAGACCTGACGATCTAGAAGGAGAAAGCAATTATGGCGAAGGAGAAGTTCGAGCGAACGAAGCCGCACATGAACGTGGGCACGATCGGGCACATCGACCACGGGAAGACGACGCTGACGGCAGCGATCACGAAGTACAGCTCGCTGGTGGGATCGGCGG
>Ga0272443_10000550_pt1 | contig 66861 bp, 64 predicted proteins | sample SSMAcet12_FD_193581 | JGI IMG/M metagenome (GOLD analysis project Ga0272443, IMG submission 193581) | Marine sediment archaeal communities from Little Sippewissett salt marsh, Falmouth, MA, United States - SSM-Acet-12 | ecosystem: Environmental > Aquatic > Marine > Wetlands > Sediment ...
TCTTCCTGCTTCGGAACATGATCAGGGCTATCGAGGGGAGAATGTGCCGTAATAGAGCACGATCGTGTTTGATGCTGGCCAGATGGGCCGGGCCCTCCAGTCCAGGCTGACAACCCGAACGTAATAGGCTTTTAGCTGAGGTGACGAGGACGTTTGCAGTGGTGGCAGGTATTGACTGAGATCAATCTGAAAAAGCTTTCCGGCTCCGAGGCCGGCCTGGTTGACTACCGGGCCGCTTGCGAGCACGAGTCCGGTATCATCCCAACGGTCGATGGATTTCGGAAATGGCCGTTCGGCGATCTGCCAGAGAGCAAAAGGGGGATCGGATTGTGTTGTTAAACGGAACCACCACACCAGGTCCCTGCGGGTACCCTCAATTGATACTTTGTCGCTGAAGCTGAATAATGATTGCTGCCCCGGACTGCCGGCTCCTGTCCAGGCGAGAAGGAGAGGGCTGTCTTTTTCATCGGCGGTATCTTCCTTCCCGGCATTCTTCCGATGATCATTGGACGTTTTGTCCTTTTCCATATCCGGACCGAAGAGCATGAGTTGTTCTTCATCACGCTCAGGTGGATCAGTGGCGTTCTGTTTTGCTGATTGTGACGAGAAGAACTCTTCATACAACCGTTTGTCCAGTGGGGCTGCGCCATAGAGGAAAAGAGGTATAAGCAGCCAGAGCAGAGCTCGTTTCACGCAATCAGTTCCTGGTTTTTGGTGTTGGAGCTGCCTTCATAATACACATAAACAGTCATTGTTTTTCCTGAAGTCTGATTTGTTATTGTGCCTGGCGCTGCAGAGCTTTTTCCGAGATAGCCTGTTCGACATTGGTTGAAATGGTCAGACTTCTCAGGAGGTCGAGGAGGTTCTGTTCGACATTGAGGTTCAGATGCACCGGTCGGCCGTTCTGGAATGCTGGATTGTATCCCTTGAGCTGCAGTTGCAGCAGGGAAGATCCGTCAGGTTCGATATTGATTGCCGCTTTCAGCTCTGTATAATGAAAATCGGAGAGGGCTGCGTAGGTGGTTTTAAGACTTTGATGAGCAGCCAGCAGTTCCTCTTCAGACGCAGAGTAGATAATGGTGCCGTTTTGTTCTGCGTTCATGGCTCCCTGACGGACCTCAAAGAGAGGGCCATCGATCGATATGGGCAGATTTCCTGCTACACTGCCGGTGGTAGAGACTTTTGTGAGACCCTGAAGGGTGATCAGGTCCTGAATACGTATGCCTTCGATAGCAAGAATAAAGTCTGCACGATGATCTTTCATATCATAGAGTACATGTTCCACTCCGATACTTCCTCCGAGAAAGCCTGCCTTGAAATTGTCTATTGATATGATCGCCGGGTTTTTTTGATCCTTGCCTATACCCAGAGTGCCTTCTGTATTCAGGAGTGTTTTGGCATCGGTTCCTTTGCGGCGAACGAGCTTGTCGATGGCAAAATCCATGGTGAATTCTCCCGATGTTGTGCGCTCGATACCAAGACGCATACCTGAAAGGTTGTAGTTGACCGCCATGTTCTGCGTACCGAAAAGTTCGGGGTCCATCGCTTGTTGCGGATCGTGTTTGGGGGTATGGGTAATATCTGCAGTGCCTGCAGAAGAGAGACGGCCATTGGTGATCGAAAATCCTTCCGGCGACAGTTCGACCGGCAGATTTCCGCTCATCGCAGCGTTGAATGATCCTGAAAAATCTCCCTTGAGTTCCAGTACGTGACGTAACGCAATATTCTGCAGGGATACGTTAAAGTGGCTTTTCTTCTGTGAAAGATCATAGCGGGCTGTTGCTATGCTGATCTTGCCGCCAAGGATGGTGCCGGAAACATCTGATAGTGCAATCGCTTCGAGAGAGGCGAGCGGCCCCTGGAGCGTTATCGTCGCGTTCAGATGACTGATCGTTTCAGGAGCGCGTCGGCTGAGGTTGATTTCAGCAAGCGGGTCACCTTCTGACGAAGAGTAAATAAAACGGCTGCCGGGTTGTGATCTGATGGTCGCATTGTGAATGCTGATGACGCTATCTTGTATTGCGACAGGAATATTGCCGCTGGCGATCCCCTTTGCCAGAGGCTTTTTGGGGTCGTTGAGACCGGGGAGCTCTTCAAGTGCGATTTGCTGCAGTTCGAGAGTGAATGCGGTTTTTTTTGTCTCCCTGTCATAGGTGATGATCGGGGTTGAGGCTTTCCATTCAAAGATATCGAGCGAGCAATCAGTTAGCGTGATCTTTCCGGAACTCAGGATATCGGGATTCAGCGCAATGCTTGCTGTGAAATTTCGTATTGGTGCTTTTGAACCGCTGCTGGCAACAGAGCCTATCCTGAGCTGCCCTGTCGGCGGTTGGCGGTTGGTGTCCATCGTCAGCGATAACGGGTAATCGATCTGTTCAAGCTGCAGTGTGCTTTTGCGAAGAGATGCCTGCTGGATAGGGTACGTCAATGCTTCAGGGCTCAGAAACCATTGGCCTTTTGCAGAACGCGAGACCCTTACGGACACATTCGACTGTATGGAGCTGTCGTTATAGGTAAGGTCCTGGTGCGGGAGATGCAGTGCAATCAAGGAGGCTTCGATCGAGAGATCTACTTTCAGGGTATCGTTGAAGATTGTCGAAATTGCCGATACGAGTGATCGTCCCGGAGTATGCCAGTGGATGTGTCCTCGTTCGATTTTCAGGGTATAAGGCGTGTTGTTGGTCTGAGTGATCGTCAGGTTTTTAAAGCCCATTGCCCCTGTCGACTCAATTCCTGGACTGTCAATGTCAATAGTGAGGTTTGACGATCGGGCAACATCTGATACTGCACGCTGTATCAGCCAGGGGGAGGCTATCCATGCTCCTGCTGCAACAGTGCACAGCAGGAGCAGGAGGGCGAGAAGTGTTCGTATGAGCCATTTCATACCGGGCTCCTGTATTCACGCATGCTATTTCCTGGACCAGCTTCCATTGACGCGAACCCATGTGCCTGAAGGGAGTTTCGTGAAGATTTTTTCAAACATCATTTTTCCGACGACCTCGGAAGTGATCGAGTTCTGTGCGGCAATTCTGGTATACTCGGCCTCACGCTGAGCGTTCACGGTCGTGATGAGGGAGACTGCCGCATTATCGGCTCCGGGTGGTTTGGCAAGCAGTCCGCTATCGGTTTCACCTGCAAGACCTTGTGAACGGGCGGTTTCGAGGTCAAGAGCAAACGCTGCAGAGGAGATGCTCAGGATGATGATCAGCACAAGGACTGATGTTTTTCGACTTAGACGCAAACAATTGTGCATAGTACTGTACATGGTATTCTCCGTTTAAAAAAGTCCTTTTTTGGTATCAAGGAGGTCGTCAAGTTCTCTGTCGACCTTGACGCGGATTTCATGATCGATTTTGATGTTCATGTTGATGACGATCGGTTTGTCCGGTGCTTCCACTTTGACGGTGGGGCTGCAGGCGCCAAGCGTTGAAAGGCATAAGAGCCCCGCTATTGCCAATTTTTTTCCTGTTTCGTTCATGTTGTGTTTCCGGGTGGTGAAAAAGTTGTCAGAAATAATTTATGTCGATGACCAGATCCATGCTTTGGCTATCGAGCACAAAGTTAGATTCTTCAAATTCGGGCGGCCCCATCGATATTTTCGGGTTGTTTGACGCTCCGAAACCCTCTTTCGGAATACCAATCCAGTTTTTATCCATTTCCATATTGGCGTTTTCGTCATGAAGAACGCACACTGCATAGGTCCCGTAAGGTATGTTTTTCAGAACAATTTCCGGCTTGGCCTGGTTGAGTTTCATACCGGTCAGGGCAAAGGCTTTGTCGGAATTTTCCGGAAAGCCTTTATCGGAGCTGAAGAGGGCAACGCCGAGCAGACCGTCGGCATTTCTCAAGTTGGGTATTCTGATGGTGATGCAGCCGGTATTTTCCCAGCTGCAGCCAGCTGATGTTTCCTGATTGAACTGCAGGGGCATAAAATCCTGAGTTATCGCCTGAGCGGTTTGTGTTTCAGCAAAACTTGTCTGGGCTCCCAGAAAAATGATCGGGAGGAGTGCAAGGAGTGATTTCATTAGAACATGCTTTTTTCTGTTTCAGCGATGGCTTTGTCAATTTCTGATTGCAATTCGGAAGGGAGTCCCATGATATCGATATTCAGAAATCCCCGAATGATAGCCGACCCGGCGGCCTGTTCATCCAGGCCTCTTATCATCAGATACTCGAGTTCTTCTTTTGCGAGTTTGCCCACGGCGGCTTCGTGCGAGAGTTCAACGCCTTCGGCCCGACCGTCGAGTTCAGGAATTGCCTGAATGATTCCGTTTTTGAGGAGCAGTCCCTGGCACTCAAGATGTCCTTTCGATGGCGCACAGTTTGCCTGTATGTGGCCGCGTGCGATAATGTGCCCTCCGGATGCTATAGCATGGGAGATTATTTCAGTGCGAGTCTCCGGCGCATCGAGAATGACCTTGTTGCCTACATCCATAAAGCTCCCTTCAGTGGCGACGATGATAGAGTTGAACCGCGAGACTGAACCTGCACCTTTCATGGCGACTGACGGGTACATCTGAAGGTTTTTAACCGGTTTGAGACTGATATAGTTACTGAGAAAAACGCCTCCCGCATCAACCTCTCCTGCAGATCGGGGCCTCACTTCGACATGTTCGCCCCAGTTATGGACCATGGTGAAGGTGAGACGGGCGTTTTTTTCAATGTAATATTCCGATATACCAATATGTGCGGCGGACTGATCTGCCTGAGAGGTCGTGCAGCCTGAGAGGATATGTGCTTCAGCGCCTTCTTCAATGATAATGATGTTGTGTACGTTCTGGCCGACATCTTCTGCATGCATCATCAGGCATGACTGGATGGGGTTGTTGAGGCGGGCTCCTTTTTTAACCCTTATGACATATCCTCCATGCGGATTGTCTGATGCCATTCTGGTAAATTCGTCTTTTCCCGGTTTGAGCAGTTTCCATTGATAGTCGGCAAGGCCTTCGTGGATTTTCATGGCAAGCCCTATGGGCAGTATTTCAACCCCGGGATCGTACGACTTGCAGAAGGCATGGTTGTGATCGATCTGAACAAACGATGCGCTTCGGTTTTGCTCGTTGGCATCGAACCCGGCCATTCTCATGCTTTTCTTTTCATTGTTATCCAGTCGGGTCAGGTCTTCGACTTCCGGACTGTTGTGCCCGGTAAATTCGTATTTCGACAGATCTACTTTCATGATAGGAGCCTCGGTGAGGTCATTGAGTAAGACATCGGATACACTCCTTATATCCGAACCTGTGCAGATGGTCCAGAATGCGTTTTGGATTGTCAGAGCAACATAACGTTCCGTTGTAAAGAACATGGCCCCTGTCAGCGGTGATGTAGTCGAGAATATAGCCTGTATGGGTGATGATCAGTCCAGATGTGACTCTTTTTTTGGCGAGGGTTATCATGCTGTGGGATTCGTCAGGTTCAGAGCTCCCTTCAAGCAGTTCTCGAGCCATTGCTCCTACAAGGGCCATATTTTCAACATCGACGCCGGATTCAGGCTCATCAAAGAGCACAAGTTCCGGCTTCTGCGCCATCAGTTGCAGGATTTCGGAACGTTTGATCTCTCCGCCTGAGAACCCAAGATTGATGTCGCGGTCGAGAAAGTTTTGCATATTTACTTTTTCGGCAAGTTTTTCGACATCGACTTCTCTTTCTGCTGCGCACATGGTGACAAGTTCCCGTGTTTTCAGGCCGTGAATCGACGGGGGTCGCTGCATTGACATCCCGATTCCGAGCCGGGCCCTCTCGAAGGGGGGAAGGTCGGTGATATCGGTTCCTTTATAGACTATCGAGCCTTTTGTGACAGTGTAATTGCCTATACCCATGATGGTATAGAGAAGCGTGGTCTTTCCCGATCCGTTAGGTCCAAAGAGTATAACGGTTTCACCCTTGCCTATCCGAAGATTGATCCCTTGCAGAACGGGGGCTCCATTGATCGATACATGAAGGTTTTCTATGCTGAGCATATGCTCTTGTTCTCCATATCAAACAGTGTTCCTTGAACGTATGAACTGACATACATATTCAAAATAGAAAACTTGCACAGATCATTAAAGATTTCATTTCTGTCAAGTATTTACTTGGTAAAAGTGTATTTTTCTGCAGTTTTATTCCAGCCCCCGCGGTTGAAAAGGCCGGTACCTTTCAGTCTCATTGACGGGCGTCCGGCGAAGTATTGTTAACGATTATTTATTGTGTTTCATGGATAACGAACAGTTTGATTTTAGCTGTGATGTTCTTGAGCAAAGTCATGACATTGCGGTTCTTGTTGATTTCTGGGCGGAATGGTGTGGCCCATGCCGTATGCTTGCCCCTGTTCTTGAAAGCGTTGTCGCACGATTCAATGGCAAGGTTGTGCTTGTCAAAATCAATACGGAAGAACATCCGGCAGTTGCGCAAAAATTCAATATCAGGAGCATTCCCAACGTCAAGCTGTTTATTGACGGAAAGGTTGCCGATGAATTTACAGGAGCCCTTCCTGAAGCCCAGATTGAGCAGTGGCTACGCAAAGCATTGCCAAGCCCCTATACCGGTGAGATCAGGCTTGCCAGGGGATTGGGCCAACAGGGCAAGCAACAGCAGGCGATCTCCATTCTTGAGGAGGTTTTGCTCAACGAGCCGGACAATATCGAGGCAACGGCCTTGCTGGTAAGGCTTACGCTGTTTACAAAGCCGACTGAGGCGGGCAAGCTCATCGGGAGGCTCGAAGGGGAGTCGGAATACGCTGAATTTGCCGGATCGGTCAGGGAGCTTGTTTCGATGCTTGTTAAAAAGATTGATGAACTTCCCGAGGACCCTGTTCGGGATCGATATGCAGCAGCTCTTCTTCAATTGCAGGCGCAGGATTTTAATGCCGCTCTGGACGGATTTATCAAGGTAATAAAGGAGAACAGGTACTATGATGATGATGGTTCGCGAAAAGCCTGTATTGCGATTTTCAAGTACCTGGGCGAGGATCACACGGTAACCTTGAAGCATCGCAGAGTTTTTGATCGGGCGCTCTATTGAACTGCATTCGATTGTTTGTCGTATTGCTGCGGTTAGCTTTGCGGGGGAATCGTTCGTGATACGGGCTTGAGATACTACTGGAGATTGATCATGCAAGAGATGAATAACGTGCAGAAACCGGTTATCGGCGTTGACCTTGACGGCGTCTGTGCCGATTTTTACGGACGTATGCGACACATAGCCGCCGAGTGGTTTGAGCTGCCGGTTGAATCCTTGACGACGGAGGTTTCATATGGTTTGAAAGAGTGGGGGGTTACGGGAACCCGGTACGACAGTCTGCACCGTTTTGCGCTGCATCAGCGGGAGCTGTTTCGTACAATGGCGATGATTCCCGGAGCGCGGAAGTATCTTCGTCGCCTCTCCGATGAGGGCTACCGTATTCGTATCATTACACATCGTCTTTTTATTCACTATTCGCACGCATCGGCGGTACAGCAGACTGTCGCATGGCTCGACAGGCACGGTATTCCATACTGGGATCTCTGCTTTATGAAGGAAAAATCAGCTGTCGGTGCCGATATCTACATTGAAGACAGTCCGGAAAATGTCATTCAGCTTCGAGAGGCCGGTCACCAGACCATCTGTTTTGCCAACAGTACCAATCGTGAGATCAATGCCCCACGAGCAGAGTCCTGGGCGGAGGTCTATCGCATGATCAAAGAGATGTGATCGTTTTTCTCCTGGCATTTCTTACGTGTTCGTGACATAGAAACAGGCAAATTTGAGGTAGCTTGTTTCCGGCATGGACAGCAGTACTGGATGATCTGCAGGCTGCGAGTTTTTACAGATCATTCTGAGATGCTTGCCGAGCGGTTGGGATGCCTGTTGTATGGCATGGAGAAAATCGCTTTCAGAAGCGTGCCTTGAACAGGATGCCGTTGCAAGAAAGCCGCCGTCTTTGACCAGCTGCAGACCGAGTTTATTGAGCTTTTTATATGCCTGTAGTGCTGTCGGGAGGTTTTTGCGGCTTTTCGTGAAACTTGGCGGATCGAGAATGACAAGATCGTAGCTTTTGCCTTCTTTGATCAGATTTTTCATGACATCGAAGGCGTCGCCCTGAAGCGCGCAACAGTTGCCGAAGTTGTTGAGCCTGGCGTTTTCCTCTGCCCTTGCCAGTGCATCGACGGAGACATCGACCATGGTAAGAGCCGAAGCTCCGCCATGGAGTGCATTGAGCCCGAAGCCTCCGTCACTGCTGAAAACGTCGAGCGTGTCAGCGTTTGCGGCAAGTTTTCGGATCATGCGGCGGTTCTCACGCTGATCGAGAAAAAAGCCTGTTTTATGACCTTCGAAAAGGTGCGTTTTGTAGCGGATGCCTGTATCGTATATGATCGGTTGAGCATCGGTTTCTGAGCCAAGGACGATTTTTTTGTAAAGAGGGATGCCTTCAAGTTCTCTCAGGACAGATTCGTTTCTGATGATGATGGACGATGGCTGAAAGATCGATGTCAAAACGTCACAGATCAGCGGAAGATGGAGGTCCATGCCTGCTGAAAAAGATTGAATGACGCAGGCGTTGTCAAACCGGTCGATAATCAGGCCAGGCAGGCCGTCGGATTCGCCATGAACAAGGCGATACGCATTGGTTTCATGAAGCGGATAGATCTTCTTTCGCAGGGTATTGGCTTCCTCGATTTTTCTCCTGAAAAAAATTTCGTTCGGCAGTTCCCTTTTTCTTGAAAGCAGTCGGACTGCTATGAGCGATTGAGGGTTGTAAAATCCGGTCCCGACCAGTTTTTTATCATAGGTGAAGAGCTGCACCGTTTCACCTGCGGCAATGTCGCGAGGAAGAGATTGCAGTTCGTTGCTGAACGACCAGAGGTGCCCTTTGAAAAGGCGCCGGTGTTCACCGGGTTTCAGATAGAGTTCGTGCATAGCGCGTGTGACGTGTCGTGACAATTATACGTGTCTTGCTTAGCGTAAAATAAAAAAACAACGCTTAGAGCGTTATTGAAAAAGGATTATTCGCCATATTATTTGACACCGGGCCAGTAAGTGCTTTCGATGCGCCCGGTCCCGTCCATAGCTATAGCCGGGATGTTTTTTGAGTAACGTCTGTTTTGCTGTTGTTGAAGATATAATCATGTAGTCGAGATGAACCAGATAAGAACTTTTTTTGTGGTGATATGTATTAGCTTTCTGGCCGGTTGCGCTGAATTCAGGACCGTTACCGAGCAGGATTGGCCTTCCGAATCGGCAGGTCTGACCCCTGAACTGGCCCTGTTATACCGTGAGGTGGCGATTTCTTCCTCTGCACTTCATTCTCTTGACGGGTATGCAGATATCTGGATAAAGACCCCCCGGAGGCAGGAACGGGTCTACAGTAATATTCAGCTTAAGCGCTCGGAAGATATGCGTATTATCATCAGCGCGGGTATTCTCGGCTGGCCTGTTGCCGATATGCTTTTCCGGACCGATTCTCTGTTCGTTCACGATATGCTCAACAACAGATTGCTCGTCGGACGCAATACTCCCGACAATATGGAGAAGATTCTCGGGATGCGTTCCGGTTATGAGTTTCTTTCAGATGCTCTTTTTGGGGTGGTCAGGCTTCAGGAGCCTCTGCGTGCGATCGAATCAGTGAAAACCGGAGCGGGTAAGGTCAGTTACACGATCAGGACTGCTTCAGGTAAACAGGAGGTGCTTGTTGACCCTCTGACAAAAACAATAGAGGCGCTTCAGGTATATGACCGCTCAGAGCGGCTTGTTATCGAGATGCATTTCAGGAGATTCATGACCAGCAGGGTGGCAGGAGCTTCAGTGACCCTTCCGAGAGAGATCGAGTTGGCGCTCTATGACCAGCGCCTTGAGGGCAACGGTGCGCACGAGATGGTTATTGTCTATGATGAACGGCAGCTTAATCCGGAAGGGTTCACTATCAGGTACCGTGTTCCTGAAAAAGCAAGGGTTGTCAATCTTGACAGGGTTGGCATCCTTCCCTGGATGTAGGCGCGAGAGGGGAAGAGGCAGTTCATTAAAAAAAAGGGGAAAGCTCTGTGCTTTCCCCTTTTTTACAGACCGTCAGGCGTTGTTGTTACGCACCGGCAGCTTCGAAGTTGCTGGTTGCGAAGTCCCAGTTGACAAGATTGTCAATCAGACTGGCCACATAATCAGGGCGCCTGTTCTGGTAGTCAAGGTAGTAGGCGTGCTCCCACACATCAATAGTGAGGATGGGGGTCATGCCTTCAGTGACAGGGGTCTGTGCATTGGCGGTTTTGGTCACTTTGAGCGTTCCGTTATCGAGGACAAGCCAGGCCCATCCGCTTCCAAACTGAGTCGCAGCTGCATTGGCGAGTTCTTCACGGAACGTGTCATAACTGCCGAAATCCTGGTCGATCTTGTCGGCGAGGCTTCCCGATGGTTTTCCTCCGCCGTCGGGAGAGAGACAGTTCCAGTAAAAGCTGTGGTTCCATGCCTGTGCGCCGTTATTGAAAATACCGGCCTTGGAGGCATCTCCGGCAACAGTTTTAACGACCTCTTCTATACTTTGCTGGTCTAATGGTGTGCCTGCAACCATTTCATTGAACTTCTTGACATATGTTGCATGATGCTTTCCGTAGTGGAAGCTGATGGTGTTGGCTGAAATATAGGGTTCAAGAGCGTTTTCAGCGTATGGTAGCGAAGGTTGTTGGTATGCCATGGTTTGATAGATCGGTTTTGGGTTTGTTTAAAGGGAGAGCGTCTGCAAGAATTGTTTCTTTAAACTGTGAAGAGAATGATTTAGTTTCTTTTCAGATGATTTTTTTGAAAAATCTCTTTGTTTTACGTTCTGTCTTTATTCATTCAACGCGGGAAATTTTTATTGATGAAGGTCATCCGGTTTTTTTTGCACAGCCTTTCTTTGACGGCTCTTCTTTTTTGTTTCGGGTGTTCAGAGAGCGCTGATCGTGCTCTTGATGAGGCGGATCTGCATTTTGCGGGATTTTATGCCGATTATCTCGTACAGAGTGGGGTAGATGAGCCGTCGTCCGAACAGGTTGCCTATCTGGATTTCGATACGCTCGATTCGCTGCTCGGCAATCATGAGTTGTCGATCAATCAATTCAATCAGCTTACCCGTCGTTACCAGAATGATCCGCTTTTGTGGAAAAATGTGCTTCAGCAAGTCAGGCGCAATCTCGAACAGAAGAGCAGTGGAGAGGGGCGATGAATAACCGCCCTTTGCTTGTTGGCGTGACCGGCGGACTTGGCAGCGGCAAGAGCACTGTCTGCAGGATTCTTGCAGAATATGGCTGTGAGATTTTTGAGGCAGATAGCGTTGCCAGGCAGCTTCAGGTAACCGATCCGGTAATTATCGAGGGGATTCGGCGTCTTTTCGGCAATGAGGTCTATCAGATGCGTGCCGATGGAGTCCTCTGGCTTGATCGTCCGGCGATTGCCCGCAGGGTATTTGCCGATGCGAGCCTGCTTCAGAAGCTGAACCGGTTGATCCATCCTGCAGTTTACAGCGTTTTTCAGTCTGCTGTCGATGATGCCCGTCGAAAAGGCATCAACGTTCTTGTCAAGGAAGCCGCTATATTGTTTGAGTCTGGGGGCGATACACTTCTTGACTGTATCGTCGTCGTGACGGCCGACAGGGAATTGAGGATTCAGCGTGCCCTGCAAAGAGGCGGCGCTTCCCGGGAAGATATTATCCGCCGTATCAATGCCCAGTGGCCTCAGGAAGAACTTGTCAGGCGTGCAGACTACGTTATCGACAACAGCGGAACATTTGATCAGCTCAAAAGCCGAACGCGTCAGGTCTATGAATTGATCGTCAGGGATGCTCTCTGATAGCGTTGGCGATCATGGGTAGTGAGACACTGTAGCGATAGGATGTGTCAGCGTGGGTGTCGGGAAATTCCTGATAGATGTGTTTGATGCCGAGTTCTTTAGCACGGGCAGAAAATTTACGATGGCCGAACTGCAGGTTGTATTCGTCCAGGGAGCCGCAGTCGAGGTAAAGAAGCTCAAGATTTTTGAGGGCATCTGCAAAGGATGGCTTTTCGAGCATGAGGAGCGGATCAAATGCTAACCATTCCTGCCAGATCTCTTCGATGATGTCGCAAGTGTAGGGATTGAAAGGCAGGCGCATGTTTTCCGGTGCTTGCTTTGCCGGATCGGGTGAATAGCATGCGGCCATGGCCATGATGTCGATGAGCGGAAATTCGCTTCCGGGTTTTTTATCTGCCTTTTCCCATGCATGAAAAAAACCCTTGATGCTCCCATCGTGTTTTTCCAGCACTTTTGCCGCCGAGGGAAACATTGATCGGTAGCTCAGGTCGAAATGCATGTCACCGCTGTGGCATGCGGTAGCATGGAACTTGTCGGGATGCCGCATCGATAATCTCAGTGCGCCAAATCCTCCTGATGATTTGCCTGCGATCGCCCGGTGTTTTTTTTCAGGAAGGGTTTTGAAGGTGCTGTCAATAAAATTGACGAGCTCATGGGTCAGATAGGTTTCATAGGCCCCTGTTGCCGCTGAATCGACGTACTGTGAGCCCCCGTAACGCGTCATGCAGTCAGGCATGACGAGAATTGTCTCTTTCATGCTTCCCCCCCTCATGAGTTCCTCCATCTGCTGCGGGACGGTTTTTCGTCCGAAGCGGAAATTGAGAAAGCTTGCGCCTGTACTGGCGAATCCCGACAGCAGATAGATAACCGGAAAGCGTTTTCTGCCGTCATATGACGGAGGAAGGAAGACTGGAACTGTCCTGTCACATGGATCCCCCAGGGGGTTTGCCTGCAGCGTTCGGCCAGGAGCGGTTGGAAAGCTCATTCCCGGGGAGGCAATGCGGTGGTTGATCATCGGTTTATTTCAGTGCTGTGTTGTTACGGTTGACATATCCTGAAATCCAGATACTGATCTCATAGAGCAGGATCATGGGAACAGCAATGACCAGCTGTGTAACAAGGTCGGTCGAGGGTGTTACCAGTGCCGCAATTATCAGAAGGGCTACGATCGCATGCTTTCGATAGAATTTCATGAATGCCGGCGTGAGCAGACCGATTTTTGAAAGGACGTAGGAGATGAAGGGGAGTTCAAAGACAAGTCCGGCAGTCAGAAGCGCACCGACGAAGAAGCTGATATAGTCCTGGACGGCGATATTGTTTTCGATCAGAGGCGTGCCGAAACCGGCAAAAAAGGTCAGTGATACCGGAAGAAACACAAAGTATCCGAAGGCTATTCCTGCAAAAAAGGAGAGAGAGATGAAAAGGATGGCAAAACGTGACGCACTTTTTTCAATATCTTTGAGTCCAGGAACGACAAACTGCCATATCTGCCATGCCGTGTAGGGGAAGGAGAGGATAAAGCCCGAGAAGAAGACGACCTGGAGGTAGAGAGAGATTTGTCCGTAGGGGACCAGATTCTGAAGGACAATGGTATCACTGCTGTTTTTGAGCGGTGCGATCAGAATGTTGTTGACCAGTACATCAGAATAAAGCGCACACAGGCCGGTAATGACAAGCAGCGCTATGCCGCTTCTGATGAGGCGCTGGCGGAGTTCGTCGAGATGGTCTATGAAGTGCATTTCGACTTCATCCGGGCTTTCTGTTTCGTTGTCTGTTTCGTGTTGTACCAAAGCCCGTTCTTCGGATTCAACGGAAACCTGTTCATCCATGAGTTGTGATGCAGGTGATTTTGGTCTGGATGACTCTGATTCAATAGTCATTGAAAAAAGGTCTGCGTTGTATCGGGAAGATTCCTGTCGTTAAAAAAAGACGATAAGGCCGGTCGCGTAGTGATGATAGGCATCAGAGGAAAGCGGAGTCTGTTTGAGAAGAGAAAATCCCAGGTTGACGGCTACAGGCAGCTCAATTCCTGTGATGAGACTGCTTTGCCGATGGCCCAGATTGAAATCCTGAGCACTGACAGCCACTCCTCCGACGATATAGAGCGGAATGGCGGTATAGATGTGCGCCCAGATTCCGGAATGCAGACACGATGAACCTGAACCCATGGTCGAAGCTCCGGCATAAGCGTTGATCGTGCTGTTGCCGATCGAGGCAAGTTTTGCCGCGACGTCTCCTCTGATATAGCTTTGATCGCTGTTGTCAGTCATACTGACCTGCGCTGCTGTGGAAAAGGTATCGGAAAACGAGTAGCCGTAGTTTATTGCAAAACCCGAACCGTCACCGCCTGTTCCGATCGCTCCCTGAAGCCCCAGCTTCGATTCATGCGCCGGGGGCTGAATGCCGAACAATGAAGGTGGGGCGGCCCATAGCAAAGGAGAAGCAAGGCACTGCATGCAGACAAGCACCACCGCGCAGAGCCATCTGCTGATGCCGGGTGTTTCATGACCTTTACTATACTTCATGATCGTTGGCTGAGTTCTGTGAACGTTTTCAGGATGGCATGCCTGAATCGATACATAGTAAAAAAGATACGCTTTGTGAGCAAATTGTTTTTAACGGAAGCGCGTATAGCTGTAAAATGCAGGAGATCGCTTTTCATGCAGAACATTCACGGAATGGATATTTTTTTTGGGCTGAGAAATGTATACTTTTCTAAAATTTTTCTTTATGCCGGTACGTCCTTACTGCACCAGGCCGGAACAACGCTGATTATAAAGCAAAGGAAACTGTGGATATTAAAGAGGTAACCGTATCGGTCTCTCAGGAGCTCGAAACCTTTCGTCAGCGCTATAAAGTTGCGCTGAAAAGTGATAACAGCCTGATTGACAAGGTTATGCGCTACATTCTCAAGCAGCAGGGCAAGCAGGTTCGCCCGCTTCTGGTCATGCTCGGCGCCAAAGTGTGCGGCGGCGTAGCAGACGCCTCTTACAGGGCGGCGATAATGGTCGAGTTGCTTCACTCGGCAACACTCGTACACGATGATGTGGTTGACGGGGCTGAGATGAGACGGGGATTGGCTTCGATCAATGCCGTGTGGAAAAATAAGATCGCCGTACTCATCGGTGACTACATGCTTTCCAAGGGTCTGCTTTATTCTCTTGATCATAAAGATTACCGATCGCTCCATATGGTGTCGGATGCAGTGCGCAGGATGAGCGAGGGTGAGATTCTGCAGATTCAGAAAACACGAAGCCTCGATATTTCCGAAGAGGATTATCTCAAGGTTATTTCTGATAAAACCGCCTCGTTACTGTCGACTTCATGCGCAATGGGGGGGGCGAGCGTGACTGATGATGAGGAAAAGATCGAAGCGCTCAGGAATTACGGTGAGTTTCTCGGGCTTGCTTTTCAGATCCGCGACGATCTGCTTGATTATACCGGGGATTCAAATAAAACCGGTAAACAGCTCGGAATAGATATTCAGGATAAAAAAATCACACTTCCGCTCATCTATGCGCTTGGCCAGGCTGAACGTTCCGAGCAGAAAAGAATTCGTTCAATTCTCAAGAGTTCGAAGAAACGTGCTATGAAAAGCGGGGAGGTGATGGATTTTGTTCGAAAAAGCGGGGGACTGGAATATTCTTCAGAGGTTGCGGAAGGATTTGCATCAAAAGCGACTGCGGCACTTGAGGTTTTTGATGATTCCGAAGCTCGCAGATCCCTGGAGCTTCTTGTCGACTTTGTGATGAAGCGTCAACATTAATGAGAACGATTTGAGGGGACTACTCTGCATATGAATACCATGATGAAGAAAGCTGCAGTAATGGTGGCCGTTTTATTGGTGCTGCTGTTGGCTGTGGTGCTTTTTATAGATAAGGTTGTTATGCCATCCTATACTGCTCACGGGACGTCGGTTCTGGTGCCTGATGTTCAGAAAATGCAGTACGACGATGCAGTACGGGCGTTGAGAAAATCAGATCTGTCGGCAGGCAAAAGCTTCAATGTGAGCTATATTCGCGATATTGACTCGAATATGGTTATCGCGCAGCGACCAGGTGCCGGCAGTACCGTCAAGCCTGGCAGAACGGTGTATCTTGTCGTCAATAAACGCGAAAAACCGGAGTTTACCATTCCCGACTTTTACGGTAAGCCTCTTGATGAGGTCCGCCAGACCCTCTCGCGTTTCGATATGACGCTCAGGGATGTACAGGAGCAGGTTGTCTATGATCCTCTTGAGGATGGCAAGGTTTTAGGTCAGTCACTGCCGCCCTCGACGGTCGTGAGTTTCGGCTCTTCGGTTTCGCTGATTGTCGGGAAGCTTGAGGAGAGCCCTGTCGCTGCCAAAATAGCTGTTCCCAATGTTCTGGGTCTTCTCTTGAATGATGCGAGGCAGGATATTGTCGATGCCGGACTCAATACCGGCAATGTGCTCTATGAGTACTCTTCTATTCTTGTTCCTAACACGGTGATTAACCAGAAGCCTGCTGCTAACAGCCTTTCCGAGCCGGGGCGTGTTGTGGAACTGACTATTGTCATAACTCCGGACTGAGCTTTTTTCGTGATATTCCGGTTCCTGAGTTTCAGCGGTAGTCTACTTTTTTATACTCGTCTCTCAGGTCTTTAATGCCGGTTGTCCGGTCGTTACCATCACTGATAAAGCCAAAATATTCCAGCACGATGCGTATGACAAGCCATACTCCGGCAAAAAAGATTGAAACGCTCGCAAACAGGTTTTTGATCAGAGTCATAGATATCGGATTTACTGCACAATGAGAAGACACAAGCAATTCAGTATGAATCGCTTGTGTCTTAAACTTGATATGGTGGGCCAGAAGTTCCTATAGTGCCAATTCATTTTCAGCATCAAGCCAGTCCTGAACATCGCAGCCATGCTCCATATTTCGCTGTTGCCATCGATAGTAAGCTGCAATCCTGGTCTGTTCGGCTCTTTCTTCTTGACTGAGCTGAGGGAGAGAGGCTGATGTGACGCTTTTTTTGACGGTCGGGCGTTTTTTCGCTGGAGCCGGTTTTGGCTTTGAAGCAGCTGTGGTTTTTTTTGTGGCTGAAGCAGTGCTTTTCTTCTTTGCAGCCGGCTTTTTTGTGGCGGTCTCACCGCTTTTGGTCGTCGTTTTTCTGGTCGTTTTTTTTACGATTGGAGTCTCGTCTGTATTTTTTTTCTTTGGCATGGTAGCAGGTCGATATAATATTGAATACATTACTTTACAAAGACTTTTGAAGATAAAAAAAATTGTTATATCAAGTAGACGGAGTGAATGTTTATTTTTCCTGCCTGTAACAAGGCTCTCCGCACTGGCCGTTACAGGGCGGCTTTTTCCGGACTGGCGTGTATGCCTGGAGAGTTGAAATCCCGTTCATGAAAGATTCCTCGAACATAAATGGTAAATGGAACAGGAAATTCCTTGCCGTTTTTTATGATTTTTTTCGCAAAAGCCGCTATTTCCAGGGATCGTCTCAGAAGTATTTCAGATTGACCCTGGACAATGTTCTTCTCCATCTCAACCTCAATCAGGATCTTCCTTTTTTATTCGTGGCCGTGTTCATTGGTATTACGACCGGCTATGTCGCTGTCGTATTTCACGACGCGATCAAGTTCCTCAGTCATTTTTTCTTTGGTGGTATCGAGGCTTTCGGCACATCCATTCTCATTGACGAATACTGGTTTTTTTTTATGCCGCTCGTTCCGGCAGCGGGGGGGCTGCTGGTGGGGTTGTACAATGTGTATGTTGTTAAAACAACCCAGCCCGGCCATGGGCTTGCAAGCGTGATCAAGGCAGTCGCGCAGAACAATGGCATCATTGGCAGGAATCTCTGGCTGCATCGTACGATCACTTCTGTTCTCACTATCGGTACCGGGGGTGGCGGAGGCCGAGAGGCCCCGATAGCCCAGGTAGGGGCGGCTCTTGGTTCCTCGGTCGCCCAGATGCTGAAATTTTCTCCCGACAGAACAAGAACCCTGCTTGGCTGCGGAGCTGCGGCCGGGCTGGCGGCGGTATTTAACGCGCCTCTCGGGGGTGTGATGTTTGCCATCGAGGTTATTCTCGGGGATTTCAGCGTGCGTACCTTCAGCCCGATCGTTATTGCCGCTGTGATCGGTACCGTTGTTTCCCGCGGTTATCTCGGTAATTCCCCTACCTTCCAGGTTCCCGACTACAGTCTTGTTTCAAATTCTGAACTGGTTTTTTACTTCTGTCTCGGTGTCCTGGCCGGACTGTCCGCTGTTTTGTTCATTAAGATGTATTACCGAATAGAGGAGGGATTTCAGACGATCCGCAAGAAGCATAACATTCCTCTCTGGGCTATGCCCGCCATAGGAGGGCTTCTCAGCGGTCTTATCTGCATGTGGTTGCCGGGGCTCTATGGTTATAGCTACGAAGCGATCGACAATGCTGTGCGGGGGACCGAGTCGTGGATCACTATGGCCGGGATCTATTTTCTCAAGCCCGTTGTTGCCGGGTTGAGCGTTGGCTCGGGCGGCTCGGGCGGCATGTTTGCGCCGGCAATGAAGATGGGCGCAATGCTGGGAGGCATGTTCGGCAATCTGGTGCACTATCTTTTTCCTGCTATCACAGCGGCATCAGGCGCCTACGCACTGGTCGGCATGGGGGCTTTGACTGCCGGTATCATGCGTGCGCCGTTGACGGTTATTCTGATTTTGTTTGAAGTGACCGGCGAGTATGAGATTGTGTTGCCGATCATGTTCGCCGCGGTTACTGCCGCCCTGATTGCACGTCTTGCCTACAGTTATTCTATGGAAACCTATGTGCTCGAGAAAGAGGGGGTTCGCGTAGGCTATGGGATTGCGCTTTCAGTCGCAGAGAATATCAGTGTCCTTGATGTCATGAGAACAAACTATGTCCGTTTCCGTGATGTTACCAGGGCTGATAAGATTGTCGATGTGTTTCATAATACGCCGGAATCGAATTTTCTTGTCACCAATGAAGCTAACGAGTTTGTTGGCATTATCAGGCTTGACGAGATGAGCATTCTTTTGAAGGAGGGGATGTTTACCGGTCTTATCGCAGAGGATATTGTCAAGAAAGAGGTTCCTGTTCTTTATGATACCTCGAAACTCGATGAGGCACTGAAGCTCTTTGAACTTTCCGATTACGATATTCTTCCCGTGCTGTCCCAGAAGTCATCCGAGCTGCTCGGGGTTGTCAGGCAGGAACAGGCCTTCTCCTATTATCGTAAACAGATGAACCTCTACGGTTCCGATCTTGATGCCAAGCAGTCAGGCTAAGCTCGTTTTGCCTGTTGTGTAAGTACGATGATCAGTATGATAGTGACTGCCTGGCCGATCATGAAGATATCCTTCGGCACATAGGCGTTGATACTCAGGCCGCCGTATTCAAGAAATCCGAACAGCAATGCAGACAGCACGATCAGGAGCGGATGGGCGAAAGCCAGCAGGGCAACGGCAATTCCCGTGAACCCTATGCCGCTTGTCAGGCCCGCCTCGAAACAGTGTCTGTAGCCAAGGACTATGTTTACCGCAGCAAGCCCTGCGGCCGCTCCGCCAGCGGCCATAGCTGTCAGCAGGTGCGTGTTAGTCCGGATACCTGCATATGACGCAGCATCGGGTTTGAGTCCTACGGCACGCATGGCATATCCGAACCTTGTTTTGAAGATGACGACGTAGGTGCAGAGACAGATGGCGAGCACGAGCAGTGTGCTGAGGTTTGCGGGTGATTTTTGCCAGATACCGATGCTTGCTCCGAAACCTGGAATTCTCGCGGCCGCTGAGATGTCAGGAGTGTGAGCTGTCGACGGGAGAGCAAGGTGGTTTGTCAGCATGTAGCTGACAAAGGCCAGGACGATAAAATTGAGCATGATTGTCGAAATGACCTCATTGACCTCGTAGCGGACTTTCAGCCATCCTGCAAAGAGACCGAGCAGGCCTCCTCCTGCGGCAGCTGCGACAGTGCAGACCGTTATGGCGACCATTGCCGGAGTCCCCTCCGGGATAAGAATGCCTGCCGCAGCAGCGCTAAAGGCTCCGGCAAGGGCCTGTCCTTCGCCACCAATGTTGAACAGCCTGAGCCTGAAGGGTATTGCGACCGCCAGACCGGTCAGTATCAGAGAGGTTGTCCTGAACACGATCTGTCCAGTTCCGTAATCCGATCCGAAAGTCATCCTGAGCATTTTCGAGAAGAGAAAGAGGGGATCGCGTCCCGTCGCGATGACCAGAATAGCGCTGAATGCGAGAGCGACAGCGACGGCAAGAAGGGGGGAGAGGGCGGTGAAGATTTTTTTCTGCATGGAGGGTTGTTGGATTTCAGGTAATGTGCAGGCCGATTTTTTTTTCAAACTCCTGTTGACAGCCTCTTGCGTTGCGGACCTCTTCGGCAGAAAATTCGTGACGTATCGCCCCTTTGTAGAGACACCCTATACGGGTAGAAAGGCTGATGATCTCTTCGAGTTCTGCCGATATCAGGAGGATTGCTATTCCTCTGTCTCGTGCGGCAATGATCTGTTTATGGATCAGTTCAATGGCCCCGATGTCGACGCCTCTGGTCGGCTGTGCCAGGAGAAGCAATTTAAGCCCTGGACGATCAAGTTCGCGGGCGAGTACGATTTTCTGCTGATTTCCCCCTGAAAGCTCTGCAACAGTGACGTTGCTGTCACGAGTGCCGCGGATATCAAATGCATCAATGATTTGAGCGGTATATGAGGCGATTGCCTTGCTGTTAAATCCCGCTCCTTTATGAAACTTTTTTTCTCTCTGACGTCCGAAAATCAGGTTTTCACTGATGAGATATTGGGGTATGACTGCATGTTTCAGACGGTCTTCGGGAATATGAGAAACGCCGGACTCGGCGATTTGGCGGGGCGACATGCCGAATGCCGTTTTTCCATCTATGGTGATGATGCTTTGCGGGGTTACACTGCAATCGCTCATTGCCCAGAGCAGTTCGAGCAGTTCAGTCTGTCCGTTGCCTTCGACGCCGGCAATGCCATAAATTTCCCCTGCGCGCACTTGAAACGAGAGGTTGTTCAGTTTCGGGCGACCTTTCGGGTCGCGACAGCTCAGCGTTGCTACATCCAGGATCGTTCTTCCGGGATGTTCCACCGGATTATCAACCCTGAGCAGGACATTCCGCCCGACCATCATACGCGCCAGATCCTCCTTTGTGACGCTTGATGTAGGGACGGTCCCGACGATTCTTCCGCTTTTCATCACACTGACCATGTCGGAAATCTCAAGAACCTCGTCGAGTTTATGAGTGATGAGAATGATTGTTTTACCCTCTTTCTGCAGAGAGCGGAGCGCTGTGAAGAGATGTCGTGTCTCTTCAGGAGTCAGGACGGCCGTCGGTTCGTCAAGGAGGAGTATCTCAGCTTTTCGGTAGAGGAGTTTAAGGATTTCTACGCGCTGCTCCTCTCCGACAGAAAGATCTTCGATCAGAGCTTCGGGATCGATCTGCATACCGTGTTTCGTGGCGATAGCGGTTATAGCTGAAGCTGCCTGTGAGCGTTTAAGGGGCATAAAGAGCTTTCTGTGCTCCTGTCCGAGAATGATATTTTCTGTCACCGTGAGCCCGTCAATGAGCATGAAATGCTGGTGAACCATGCCGATGCCAGCTTGAATTGCCTGTTGCGGCGTATTGAAGCGTACCTGATGACCATTGACCCTCATAGTCCCGGAAGAGGGCTGATGCATGCCGTAGATGATCTTCGTCAGGGTACTTTTTCCCGCACCGTTTTCTCCGACAATCGCGTGGATTGACCCCTGTCGTATTGTCATGGAAACATTGCTGTTAGCAGCAGTTTCTCCAAATGTTTTCGTTATGCCTGACAGCTCGACAGCATGCATCGCTACACCCAGCTGATGACGGTTTTTATCGCTTCCTTGCTGTCGAGTGCGACACGGTAGGCAAGTTCGAAGCGATCGACAGGAAAGACGTTGGTGAAAAACTTTTCACTGTCGATGTCGGGATGTTCGAGCAGTTCGCGGGCTTTCTGTATGTGATGGTATTCGGTGATAGATGAGCAGATGAGAACAGGTTCCTTATGTTGCAAAAGCCGGTAATCATAGGCCAGGACTTCATAGTTGCCCATAAGCAGTATCTGGCGTCCGTGTTTGAGCATTCTGATCGCCTTTTCAATAAGAAGAATGCGTCCCGTGGTTTCGATGATCAGATCGTAACGGTCGTTGAATGATTCGTTGAAGTCTGTCATCTCCATGCCGATGTTGTGAACTTTGCCAATTTGAGCCCGTATGCCGAAATTTTCAAGCGCATCGATGTTTGTTATGCCGATACTGTTGAGATATTCAGCTGCCATGAGTCCAACAGAACCGAGCCCGAGTATCAGGACCCGGCTGGAAGGTTCAAGTCTCGCTTTTTCTATTGCCGAGACGATATATCCAAGAAGGCCGATGAGAAGATCGCGGTGAATCGGGGCCCTTCCAAGAGGCAGAATATTGCTTTCTGATGTCGCGACGATTTCAGCATGGCAACCGTAATAGGGCTCTATGTCCTTCCATCGGTCGCCTTTGAAGGTAAAGACGAAATCCCCGGGGCTGACAGAGGTGACACCGGGTCCTGTTTCAAGCACCTGCCCGATCATTTCGCTCCCGAGCATGATCGGGTAGTTGATAACCCTGTGTGATACCGGTTTGTTGGTCAAGAGCAGTCTGTCAAGACCGGGGGTGATGGTCGTGGCGATGGTTTTAACCAGAACATCGTTATCCTGGTCAGCCAGATAGGCGGTGTCGACAAGCCGGAGTTTGTTTGCTTTGATGAGAACGATTGATTTTGCCTGACCTTTCATCATTGCTGTCGAAATCGAATTGTTATATGTTGAAAAGAGAACTGAGAAGCCAGGAGACGATACTGATGACGATTGAGCCGAGAACTGCCCAGCCAAACGAGCTGACATAGAAACCCCCGACGATCGCTGCTGCCAGTTGCAGCATCAGTGCGTTGATGATAAGCAGGAAGAGACCCAGCGTCACGACGATGAACGGAATTGAGAAAAAGATCAGTACCGGTTTCAGGAGCGCATTGATCAATCCAAGTACCAGCGCAACCAGAAGTGCAGCGCCGAAACTCCTGACAGAGATGCCACTGAGCAGGCTGGCCGTGGCATAGACTGACAAGGCATTGATCAGCCATAGAAGCAGAATGTTAGCCATGGTTTTTTCATTTAATGGTTCGTTGTGTAAGGTAATGTTTTTCATCGCTAAAAGTAAAGGCCTGGCGTGAATCATCTCCCGCGAGCGGCGTCTCTGGGCAAAGAGAAGGGATTGAGGGAGAATACAGCGGGGCTTGGTGTGGGGATGCCTGCAAGTCGGGTTGTTGCCGACAATGAACAAACCTTCACAGTTCCAGGTGGTCGAGGGCCTGCTGCAGGGTTTTGCAACCGACTATTGTTATGGGAAGCGTTTTCAGGGAGGCTTTCAGGTCGCGGGTGTTTGCGGCAGGGAGAAGAATTCTCTGAAATCCGAGGTGAGCGGCTTCGCGTATTCTGCGTTCACTGTCGCTGATCGCTCTCAGTTCGCCTGACAGGCCGATTTCCCCGGCGCAGACTGTCGAGGGGTCGCTGGTGACATCGCGTATTCCGGAGGCAATGGCCGCGGCGACGCCGAGATCTGCCGCTGGTTCGACAAGTTTCAGTCCCCCGGCGGCCTTGATAAAGACATCCTGCCCCCAGGTCGGGATCAGCAGCCGTTTTTCCAGGACGGCGAGAATGATGTTGAGACGTTTGAGATCAAAGCCGGAACTGATTCTCTGAGGCATGGAGTAGTTCGTTTTGCTGACAAGGGCCTGAACCTCTACGAGCAGAGCACGTGTTCCTTCGATAGCCGCGATAACGGCGTTTCCGGGGACGTCGGCCGAACGGTCAGCTATAAAGAATTCCGAAGGGTTCGTAACCTCTTCGAGCCCATGCTCATCCATTCGGAAGACACCGATCTCATTGGTCGAGCCGAAGCGGTTTTTTACTGATCGGATCATGCGGTAGCGCTGGTGGCTTTCACCTTCGAACTGCAGGACCGTATCGACCATATGTTCAAGCGTTTTCGGCCCGGCCAGTGAGCCGGCTTTGGTGATGTGGCCGATAATGAGCAGGATAAACCCTCTGCTTTTTGCTGTTCTTATGAGCGACGAAGCACATTCCCTGATCTGGGTTATCGTGCCTGCCGAACTCTGGTATTCATCGGAAAAGATTGTCTGGATGGAGTCGATGATGACGATGGCAGGTTTCTCGTTGTCGATCGATGCAAGAATGCGTTCAAGCGTGACCTCAGCTAAAAGCCACAGGTTTTCGGTATGGATGCCCAGGCGTCGTGCCCGGTCACGGACTTGCGAGGGTGATTCTTCGCCGCAGATGTAGAGAATTTTTGCCGGTGTGGCAGAGGGGGCTATCTGCAGCATAAGAGTTGATTTTCCTATTCCCGGTTCTCCTCCGCAAAGCACTGCTGAGGCATTCATGAGGCCTCCTCCAAGAACGCGGTCAAGCTCATTCATTCCTGTCGGGAGCCTCCGGGATGTCTCAGGCGGTTCATCTGCCAGCAGGTTTTCCGGTTTTGAGAGTTGTGATGTCGGGATCTTTTTCTTGCTGCCGCCTTCAGGGGCTTCCTCATGCGTTTCCTGCAGGGTGCCCCAGCTCTGGCAATCAAAGCACTTTCCTGAATATTTGAGCGAGACGGCACCGCAGTTTGCGCAGATGTATCGGATCGAGGATTTTGCCATAGTGGAGGGAGCGAGTGTTGAGGAAGGCGATGTTTCCGCAGGCAGGGGATTCCTGCCTGCAGAAACTGTCGATGCGATGCCCGGCTCAGAGATTGTGTGAGCGAGCGAATGATTGCAGGGTGTTTTTCAGGAGCATGGCGATGGTCATCGGGCCGACGCCGCCGGGGACAGGAGTAATCGCGGACGCCATTTCGGCCACATTGTCGAAATCGACATCACCGGCAAGACGGAAGCCTGATTTGCGGGAAGGGTCCTCGATCCGGTTGATCCCTACGTCGATGACGACAGCGCCGGGTTTGACCATCTCTCTGGTGATGAAGTTTGCGCGTCCGATTGCTGCGATGAGAATGTCTGCCTGCCTGGTGAGTTCCGGCATGTTTTGTGTCGCCGAATGGCAGACGGTGACTGTACAGTTGGTTTCCCTGAGTTTCTGGAGCATCAGGTTTGCCATCGGTTTACCGACAATGTTGCTCCTGCCGACGACAACGCAGTGCTTGCCCCTGGTCTCGATATCGTAGCGCCGGAGCAGTTCAAGAATGCCGAATGGCGTGCAGCTGATGAAGCACTTGTCGAGATTGCCAAGCACCATCTGGCCGACGTTTTCGGGGTGAAAACCGTCGACATCCTTGGCTGGATCGATAGCCATGGTCACGGCGTACTCTTCGATGTGAGACGGTAACGGCTGTTGCACCAGAATGCCATGTACATCCGGGTCCTGGTTAAGTGCCTCGATTTTGCCGAGCAGTTCCTCCTGGGTGGTTTCCGCGGGGAGCTCGATGACGGTTGAGTTCATGCCGGTCTCTTTGCAACTTTTGGCTTTATTGCGTACATACACCTGTGAGGCCGGATCTTCTCCGACGATGATGACTGTCAGCCCCGGAACACAGCCAGCTTTGGCTTTGAGTTCCTCAACTCTTGTTTTCAGTTCGTTTTTCAGGTCTGTCGAGACTTTTTTACCGTCAATAAGCATCATAATCGCCTGTCCCCGATGGTTTTGTGTTGTTTTGATCTGCCGTTTGTTTTGAATTTACGTTCTTGTATACATTATTTTCAGGTTTTTCTCCAAAAAATTCTTTCCGATGTCGATAATTTCCGTTGAAAACGTTCTTGTTGAAAAGGATGTTACAACAGCTTGTTTCCGTTGCAACCTTGGGCTTTGCCACGGGGCCTGCTGTGTTGAAGGCGAGCTTGGCGCTCCACTCAAAACAGAGGAGGTTGCCGCTCTGGAGGATGGCGTGGAGCTCCTGCGGGACCGGCTTCCGGAAAAAAACCTGCGATATATACGGCGCTACGGCTGCATCGAGGTGTATCAGGGGGATATTTATACCAGAACGATTGATGGCGGCGAGTGCGTTTTTGCTGTCAAGAATGGCACAACTACCCTGTGCGCCATCGAAGAGGCTCTGCTCGATGGGGTGAATATCGCCCGGAAACCGCTTTCCTGCAGGCTCTTTCCTATTAGGGTGCGAAAAAAATTCGGTTTGGATTATCTTGTCTATGAACAGCATTACATGTGTCGTCATGCGAGGAAGGAGGGAACGCAGAACAGTGTGCTGCTTGTTGACTTTCTGAAGGATGTGCTTGAAGATGCCTATGGAACCTCATTTTACAACCGTTTGAAGGATTTTTAGTACCATTAGTACCAGTCAATACTCCCATGACCAATGCCAGACTTTAAGCTTCAGCAAAGCCAGAGGGCCCAGCTTTCTGCACAGCAGATTCTTTCGAGTCAGCTTCTGCAGCTTCCCCTTCTTAACCTTGAGCAGCGGATATACGATGAGCTGCAGGAAAACCCGCTGCTTGAACTGATCGAAGAGAAGAACGAATCGGTCGATGAAACAGGTGAGCAGAGCGGAGACGACGGCGATGACGGTGATGGAGAAGGGATGTTCGACTCTGTTGATCGTTTTGAAGCCAGGGATGAAAAGCGCCCTGAAAAGAACGAGCAGCCTAAAGAGAGCCAGGAAGGGGTATTGCATTTTACCGTCGATACGACACCCAAAGAGAATTTTATCCAGGCGATTCAGCAGGACTCTTTCGAAGAGCGAATGCTCAGAGATCTTTCTCTCCGGGAGGAAATCGGTTCAACAGAACTTCTTATTGCATCGGAAATTCTCGGTAATCTTGATGATGACGGTTATCTTCAGGACGGTCTGGATATTGTTGCCGATGGCTTGTTGACCAATCATGGCGTTGATGTTGAGCCGCGTGACATTCAACGCGTGCTGCATATCATCCAGCGGATGGATCCCCCGGGGATTGCCGTAGCTTCGCTTCGCGAGCGTCTGCTCGTACAACTGGAACTGAACCAGGCAGCATCGGGATCAGGAGGGGCAGCCATTATTGCCAAAAAGCTTCTTGACAGCTATTTTGATGATTTTCTCAACAACCGCTATGAAAAAATCATCAAAAGGATGCAGATCAGGCCTGAACAGCTTGAAGCCGCGATTAAGGAGATTGCTGCGCTGGATCCCCACCCTTTTGTCGTCTATCAGGATACGGGGGACTATATCATGCCTGATTTTATCGTGACCTATGAAAACGGGCGTCTGACCGCAGCGCTCAATGATCGAAGTAATCTTTCTGTTCAGGTTTCGGACGCCTATCGTGACGTCCTGAAAAACAGGAAAATTCCACGAGGCGACAAGCAGTTTGTTCGTCAGAAACTTAACCGGGCGAAGGAATTCGCAAGTGCTATAGAGCAGCGACGTCATACTCTGTTGAGCGTTATAGATGCTCTGATGCAGTTTCAGTACGAATTTTTTGTTTCAGGACCATCGATGCTGGTTCCTCTGGGAATGAAGGATGTTGCGGAAAAATCCGGTTTTGATCTTTCAACGATAAGCAGAGCGGTCAACGGCAAATATGTTCAGACCCGTTTCGGGACCTTTGAGTTGAAATACTTTTTCAGTGGCGGGACAACGACGGACGAAGGCGAGGAGCTCTCAACCAAGATCGTCAAACAGTACCTTCAGGAGATGGTAAGTGCTGAAGACTCAAAAAAACCTCTGAGCGATGACAGACTTGCACAGATGCTGGAGGAAAAAGGCATACGGATAGCCCGCAGAACGGTTGCAAAATACCGTGAACAAATGCAAATTCCAGTAGCAAGGTTAAGAAAGAAAATATTTTAATCATGAATTACAACGATGGGATAATCTCTCCCGAGGTGGCTTTAAATGGTCAGTTTTGCCGATTACCGTCGTCGATTGATTCGTTACTAATTTTATTACGGAGTGTAGATGAACAGGAGTGAGAAACCGCAATTGAGGGCAACAACGGTTCTTGGGGTTATTCGAAACGGCAAGGCCGCTCTGGGCAGCGACGGACAGATGACCCTCGGCAATACGGTTATCAAACATTCAACGAAAAAAATCCGCAGGATTCAACACGCGAACCTTATTACAGGTTTTGCAGGAGCGACCGCTGATGCCGTGACGCTTCTTGACCGTTTCGACGAAAAACTCCAGGCTTTCGGCGGTCAGCTTGAACGTTCGGCCGTTGAACTCGCCCGTGACTGGCGAACCGATAAGTACCTTCGCAGACTTGAAGCTATGCTGGCGGTTGTGAGCGCGGATAAAGCCTTGATTATCTCAGGAACAGGAGATGTGATAGAGCCTGAAGATGGTATTGTTGCTATCGGGAGCGGAAGTATGTATGCGCTTTCTGCGGCAAGGGCGCTCATACGCTATACTGATCTCAGTGCCCGTGAAATTGTTACCGAAAGTCTGAAGATCGCTGCCGATATCTGTATCTATACCAATGATCATATCGTCGTTGAAGAGGTCTGAGCAGAAGGCAATCCTTCTGTTTCAATCATAAAAATCATAAAAACGCAGAAAACTGATGATAGAGATGACTGGTCATGAAGAGATGCATGACGACAGTACCGGGAGTATGACAGTAAAAAGCCTTATCAGCACCGAATCGCTGACTCCCAGCCAGATTGTCGATACGCTCGACAAATATATAATCGGCCAGCATGAGGCCAAGAAATCGGTAGCCATAGCGCTACGCAACAGACTTCGCCGCCAGAGTGTTGGTGAGGAACTGCGCGATGAGATTATGCCGAACAACATTATCATGATAGGTCCTACTGGTGTGGGAAAGACCGAGATTGCCCGCAGGCTTGCAAAGCTTTCAGGAGCGCCTTTCGTTAAAGTTGAGGCATCGAAATTCACGGAAGTCGGTTACGTTGGACGTGATGTGGAATCTATGATACGTGATCTGACCGACCAGGCGGTCAATATGGTCCGTCATGAAAAGTCTGAGGAGGTCAGGGAAAAAGCTGCTGCTCTTGTTGAAGAACGCCTGCTCGATATTCTGCTTCCGTCGGTTCCGGCTTCGTCTGGCGAAGATCGTTTGTCGGATGAAACCGCCAGTGGCGAAGCGTTGTCGATGGAGGAGGAACTCAATCGGAAAAGCAGGGAGAAAATGCTTGAACGCCTTCGTTCCGGGCGTATGGATGAGCGTCAGATTGAAATGGAGATCAGCGGTGATTCCAATGGGGGTATGATGCAGATTTTCGGTCCGCTCGGTCAGATGGAGGAGATCGGCGGTATGATGCAGGACCTTATGAACGGCCTGCCGAAAAAACGTAAAAAAAGGCGTGTGACGATTGCTGAAGCACGGAAGCTTCTCGAACAGGAAGAGGTTCAGAAGCTGATCGATATGGACTCCGTTGTGAAGGAAGCGGTTCGAAAAGTTGAGGAGTCAGGGATCGTTTTTATTGATGAGATCGATAAAATTGCCGCTCCGACCAGCGGTTCAGGCGGAAAAGGACCTGATGTCAGCAGGGAAGGGGTGCAGCGTGATCTGCTTCCGATCGTCGAGGGTTCCAATGTTGCCACCAAGCACGGGATGGTGAAAACCGATCATGTGCTGTTTATTGCTTCAGGAGCGTTTCATGTTGCCAAACCCTCTGACCTTATTCCCGAACTTCAGGGTCGATTTCCTATTCGCGTGGAACTCAAAAGCCTTACCGAGGATGATTTTTACAGAATTCTTACCCAGCCGAAAAACGCCCTGATCAAGCAGTACAAGGCGCTTATGGCTACCGAAGGCGTAGACCTGGAGTTCACTGATGATTCGATTCGTGAAATTGCCAGAACCGCGGCAAGAGTCAATGAGTCGGTTGAAAATATCGGAGCCCGGAGATTGCATACCATCATGACCAATCTCCTTGAGGAGCTGATGTTCAATATACCCGACAAGCACACCGATGGCAATGTCGTTATCGATGAGGCTGTCGTTTGCGGCAAAATGGACAGGCTCGTGAGCGATCGCGACCTGAGCAGTTATATTCTCTGATTAAAAACGTTATTCATGATAGAACGAAATACTCTCAATCGAAGCGTTGCGGCACCGTCTGCTTCCGTGCTTCAGGATACTCAGACCCGGGTCATTAATCAGGTCTATACCTGGATGAGCCTCGGGTTGGCGCTCACGGCGACGGTCGGTTACTATACGGCAGGGACCGAAGCGTTAAGAAATATTATTTTTTCCAATGGGATGGTGCTGATCGGCCTCGTTGTCGCCCAGCTTGGCATTGTTTTTGCCTTAAGCGCTGCGATCAACCGACTGTCGGCTGCTGCTGCCACAGGGCTGTTCATTCTCTATGCTGCACTGACCGGCCTGACTTTTTCAGCGATTTTTCTTGTCTATACCTCTGTTTCGATCGCCAGCACGTTTTTTGTGACAGCAGGAACCTTTGCTGCTATGACTGTTTTCGGTCATACGACAAAGAGAGATCTGACAAAATTGGGCAGTATAGCATTCATGGCTCTTATCGGCATTATTCTGGCTACAGTCGTCAATATGTTCCTGCAGAATTCCCTGCTTGAGCTTATTGTCAGCGCTGTCGGCGTCCTTCTTTTCACTGCTCTGACTGCCTATGACGCCCAGCGCATCAAGGATATGGCGGCTACAGTCAGCGGCGGGGAGTCTGAAGCCAAAGTTGCGGTGATGGGCGCACTTGCTCTTTATCTTGATTTTATCAACCTTTTTCTCATGCTGCTCCGTTTTCTGGGTGTTTCTCGAGATAATTGATGGCATCTGTGAGGCGGCAGAGCACTGTTTTCTTTAAAGAAAATATGCAACACTCTTCTCTTCTTGTACTCAACGGCCCGAACCTTTCCCGGCTTGGCAGGCGCGAGCCGGAAGTCTATGGGACAATGACCCTCGATGATATCAACGAAGGCCTGATGGGGCGATATGTTGATGTGAACTTCGAATTTTTTCAATCCGAATATGAGGGGGGAGTGATTGAAAAACTCTATGATTGCGAAGATCGGGGTGGGTTTATTGGCGCTGTACTCAATGCAGGAGCACTGACTCACTACTCTATAGCGCTTCGTGACGCGATCAGCGCAGTTCAGCTTCCTGTTGTCGAGGTTCATCTTTCCAATGTTCATGCCCGAGAGGGGTTCCGCCAGACATCTGTACTTGCCCCGGTATGCGCAGGTGTTATTTCCGGATTTGGCGCCGACAGCTATCGACTCGGGGTTGAGGCGTTGCTTCAGCGTTTGCAGGCCTGAGCAATTCCTGTTTGTTCCGAATGGCTATATATCGGCACTTGCAGCAATGACCGGGAATGGTTTATATTGAAAATGTGTTTTATTCGAGTGTCTTGCACAAACCCCTCTAACACCTGATCCGGTTTTTCGTAAAACACCGCCAGGTTGCGCTACCGGATGTTGATTCGATATTTACAAGGAGAATGCTATGAGCAGAAAACTCTTGTCAGGACTCACTTGCAGTTGTTGTGCTATTGTTTTTTTTCAATCCGCATACGCAGGCTCTCCATACGCAGGGTTGACCGTCGGGAAGGCCTATCTCAACAATTCGAGCATAAAAGGTTCTAACCGGGAGTACTCCTGTGATGACGGAGAAGGGTACTGTTATGCTCACGGGCTGGAATTAGGGAATTTCAGGCTGGAAGGAGAGATCGGCTATCAGAAAAACGATTTCGATGCCATCGAGCCTGGAGTCCGGACAGCAAACGGTGACCTTTCGATTCTTTCTCTTCTTGGTAACGGGTATTACTCGTTAAGTGCTCAGGGGAGCCGAGTTATGCCGGTTATCAGTGCGGGTGTGGGCGTGGCAAACATCGAGTTTGAGGATGAAGTGAACGCTGTTGATGATTCAGATCTGGTTCTCGCTTATCAGGTAGGGGCCGGCCTGGGTTACAAGCTTTCCGAATCGGTTACGGTGACCACCATGTACCGCTATTTTTCTACCTCCGATGCCGGGTTCGATGAGGAGGCCGACGATCTTCATGTCGATATTTCGAGTCATAATATCATGATGGGCGTTAAGGTAAACTTCTGAATCCATTTCACGCAAAGCCTTCAATTCCTCAACGTTTTATCTTTAACGGAACCAGAGTGAGTCGGGGTATTTGATGTGCAATTTTCTGTCAAGACCAAACCACTGACCAGAAGGAAGCAGCATCATCAGAACAGCATAGACCATAAAGGGCGGGAGCGTCAGGTTGTAGTACCCTCCGGCGGCGAAGTTCAGTACAAGAAACAGTGCGAACGCAGCGTTAGCTCTGACTGCAAGACCTGCCGCCAGACAGACGCCGATGATCAACTCTCCTATGGTGACGATCCAGGCTATCGGCAGGGCTAAAGGAATTGCGAATTGTTCAAGATAGATCGCCTGGAATGACCCCGCTGGAAGCTCAGAGAGCCTCAGGCTGAAATAGTCGAACATCAGATCGGTCCATAACCATCCGTTGATCAGCTTATGCCAGAATCCGTAGAGGAAAAATGCAGCAAAAAGATACCGTCCTGCAAGGAACAGGATAACGCCCAGAGATGCAAGCGGTCGTTGTTGCAGGGATTCCCTGTTGAGGATAAAGTTCTTCATGTCAGTTTGGTTTCAATGAGTTGATAACACCCTAATATAGCGTAATTTGCATTTTATGACAATAGTTGTGCCTAAGCGATGTCGTGATGCTGTCCGTCGGTATTTAACCCTGTTAAGAAGGAGTGCGGTTGTTTACATCAGGCTTTGAGGGTCAACATCAATAATCATGGAGAGATGGTGCTTCTTCCATGTATTCATCAGGCTGTACTGAAGGTGTTTGAGGTAGTCAGCGGCAAGAGGTCTGCCCTGAAGTTTCAGCAGCACCTGATAGCGGAAGCGGCCTTTCATACGTGAGATTCCGGCAGGAGCGGGACCAAGAATATGACAACTGTCCCGTTTCAGGTAAGATCTCAGATGATCCACACAGGCGCTTGCGGCCTTTTCGGCAGCGGTTTCATCCGGAGAGGTGAACTCTATCACGACCATTCTTGTGAAAGGCGGATAGTGAAGCTCTTTGCGCGACACCATTTCCTCCTGGTAAAATGCCTCATAACTTCCGCGAAGGAGATGAGCGAAGAGGGGGTTGTCGGTATTATAGGCCTGAAGGTAAACTTCTCCGGGAATCGCCGCTCTGCCAGCCCGTCCAGCAACCTGCATCAGAAGCGAAAAGAGGCGTTCACCGGATCTGAAGTCAGGAATATTAAGCCCGATATCGGCCATAAGCACTCCTACCAGCGAGACATCAGGAAAATCAAGCCCCTTTGCCACCATCTGCGTTCCGAGCAGAATTCTGGCCTGTTTCTTATGGAACGCGTTCAGGATAATCGCGTGAGATCCTTTGGTGTTCGTGGTGTCGACATCCATGCGCAGAATTTTTTCTTCAGGGAAAAGTTCCCGGAGCTCCTCTGCAATGCGCTCTGTCCCGCTGCTTTTGTAGAGCAGATTTGCTGACGAGCACTTCGGACAGTTCCCGCTGAAAGCCACTGCATGACCGCAGTAGTGACATCGCTGCTGTCGGCTGGATGCGTGATAGACCATTGGTACGTTGCAGTGCTTGCACATGGTTATATGACCGCACTCCATACACAGTACGCTTCCCGCAAAGCCCCTGCGATTCTGCAGCAGGATCACCTGTTCGTCCCGTTTAAGTCGTTCCTTGATCTGCAGGTAGAGAACTTCAGAAAGGGAAGGGGTGATTCTTCTGTTTTCAAGCATCGGGACGAGCTTCATTGCCGGCATGGCAGCGTTATCGACCCGATCAGGAAGTCTGAGGAGACGGTATTTGCCTTTCTCCGCATTAGAGTAGGATTCAAACGAGGGTGTTGCCGATCCGAGAACGCAGATGGCCTGTTCGAGTTTGGCGCGCATGACGGCAGTATCGCGGCCATGATAGCGTGGCGTGCGATCCTGTTTATAGGCAGCATCATGCTCTTCATCGACAATGATCGCTCCGACATTGCAGAGCGGTGCGAAAATGGTTGACCGGGCTCCAAGTGCGATTCTTGCCTTTCCGTTGCGGAGGTTCTGCCAGGCATCATATTTCTCCTGATTGCTCATTGCGCTATGCAGGATCTGGATGTCATCGCCGAAGTGCTGACGGAAGCGCGATGCAGTTTGGGGAGTGAGCGATATTTCAGGCACAAGAACAATGGCGTTTCTTCCAGACTCAAGCACCTGTTTGAGCAACTCAATATAGACGATGGTTTTTCCGCTTCCAGTCACTCCGTGGAGGAGAAACGGGGTGAACGATCCGCTGTGAAAGGCGTCGGAAAGTTCCTTCAGCACATGGTGCTGTGCTGAAGAAAGTTGTTCAATGATTTTTTTAGGCTCGGTAAAACCGGTTGAAAAACTGCTTTGAATTTCAACGCGTATTTTTTCCGCGATACCCTTTTTTACCAGCGACTCAAGCGTTTGGCGAGCAATGCCGTTGTCTTGGGCAAAAAGAGATGCGTGTGGGGATTGGCGCATCTTTTCTACCGCTTCAGCCTGTCTGGGCGCGCGCTTGAGGGGTTCGGTGACCTCGTCCGAAAGATTTGGCCTGAGGCGGTAAGCTGTTCTTGTTTTAGGTCCCGATTGGGGAAACTTTTTTTTGAGCTGCACGAGCCCGCCACGTTCCATGACGGTCAGGGTGCGGTAGAGATTGTGTTTGCCGAGCTTTCTTTCGAGTTGACGTACGGTTGGTTTATTCGACTCCTGCAGCGCCCTGAGAATTTTTTTCCTCAGCGTTGTTGTGACGATTTTTTCCGTGCCGCTCTGTAACTGGAACTCGCAGAGTTCAACAATATCCTGTACAGTGGTTTTCAGGGGGGCCGGAAGCAGGGCGTTGATGGCTTCTATCGGTCTTGAAATATAGTATTCGGCTATCCAGAGGGCCAGTTTCATGGTGACCGTCGTCAGAACGGGATGAGCGCTGTTGAGAACATCGACGAGCGTACCATCTGCCATAAGTCCGGCTGGACGGGACTTTTCGAGCCGCAGAATATAGGCGATGACGTTTTTGCGTCTATTGCTGGCTGGAGAGAAAAGCACCTGGCAGCCGGGTTGCAGTTCTTCGGCAAGTTCTTCGGGTACGTCGGCAAGCAACAGCTCGTCGCGCAGGTAGTTTTCTGCGTAAATATAGGCGTTCATGGTTCTGCGATACAATAAAAAAGTCAGTGTCTGAAAGGCACTGACTTTTCTCTAATCGTTATTGCCGTGATGCTCATGCATTGAGCTCAGTAAAAATTTTTTCGCGGATCTCTTCAACGCTCCCGCTTCCTTTGATTGAGCTGAATTTGGGAGCTTGCGGCAAATCTTTCTCTTCCCACTCCCGGTAGTAATCAATAAGCGGAGCTGTTTGATTGTGATATATTTCAAGGCGTTTGCGTACGGTCTCTTCGGTATCGTCTTCGCGTTGGATCAGCGGCTCTCCTGTTATGTCGTCAACTCCTTCTTTCTTGGGAGGATTGAAAATGACATGATAGGTTCTGCCAGAGGCAAGATGGACTCTTCGGCCACTCATTCTTTGGATAATTTCTTCGTTATCGACATCTATTTCTATGACGTGATTGATAGTGATATTTTCCTGCCTGAGAGCCTCAGCCTGAGCCAGTGTACGGGGAAAACCATCGAAGAGGCAACCCTGCTGACAGTCCGGCTCATTGATTCGTTCCTTGACCAGTTTCAGAATGATCTCATCCGATACAAGTTTTCCGTCATCCATGACCTTTTTGGCTTCAAGTCCTAAAGGGGTTTGGGCTTGAATCGCTGCCCGCAGCATATCTCCGGTTGAAATCTGCGGGATATTGAAAGCTGTCGAAATGAATTGAGCCTGAGTTCCTTTGCCTGCGCCGGGTGCCCCCAGTAAGATAATCCTCATTAAACTGTTACTTATGATTTTTTGAGTTTGATGACTGTCACTTTGGGTTTCGACGAAGGGGATGGTGTGGTGCCGTTGTCTTTCGATGCGGCTGATCCGTTAGTCGCTTCCGATGATACGGTATTGAGGTTTGTTCCGTTGGTTTTCGTGGCAGGCTTGAGCTCTATAGTTTGCTTTTCTGATGATTTTTTCTTGAATTCGATTGATGTCGACTTTTTCCTGACGCCACCGGACTTGTTGTGGTTTTTCGATCCATCGAAGAGTTCCTGCAGAGCCTGCGTAGATCCTTTTGGATCGAGAGAGAGGAAAAGGTATTCGTCGTCTTTGAGAATGGCTTTTCGGTATTCGAAGTCCATAGCTCCGAGCAACATTCTGATGACGCGGCGGCTTTCCCCCAGATCTCCTTTAGAGTCGATATTGGTTTCGGCTTTTGCATTGATTGTCGTGATCGGGTGACCATGACGGTCGGTTTCTTCGGAGAGGCCGAAGGTGACATCGATTTTTGTTCCAAGCAGGGCAAACGAAAAGATTTCGGCGCGGATGATCATCATCCCTCCGATGGCAGTTTTTTCGTTTTTCAGGTTCCAGCCAACCCATCTGTCGATTTTATCAGTGATGAACGCTGATACTTCTGACATGGGAGCACTATAACGTCTGACTTTGAGTTCGTCGAAAACAGGATGTTCGGAAGTATGATTTGCATTGTCTGTCAGGCCGTGATAGGCCTTTTGCATCTCGTTTCTGAAGGGAATGAAATCGAGTAGATTCATAATCTGCACGCTGTTTTGAAATTAAAGCGTTGAGCTTTCAGGCAGTTTTTTATTGATAGCCAGCTGGCCGCATGCTGCATTAATGGATGATCCATGGCTTTTGCGTACGGTGACGTTCAGGCCTGCGTCAACGAGCGTACGGATAAAGATATTTTTCCGTTGTTCGCCAGCCGAATCGAACTTAATATTAACGATTGGATTATAATCAATCAAATTAATTTTGCATAAAAAGCTCCTGGCAAGACGCACCAGTTTTAAGGCATCTTCTTGCGTATCGTTTATTTCTTTAAGAAGCATATAGACAAGTGTGACCGGTTGTCCTGTTTCCGAGGTGTATTGGATAAGCGTTTTTCTGAGTTCTTTAAGGGGGTAATCTCTGGCAGAGGGCATAAGGCTGGCTCTTGTCTCCTGATCTGCGCTGTGGAGGGAGATCGCCAGATTTGTTGTGAGCCCTGATCGGGCGAGCATACCTATTTCGGGCAGCAGTCCGACGGTGGAAAGAGTGATTTTTTTCTGCGAGATATGCAAGCGGTATGTTGTATCTGAAAGAATACCTACAGACTCGATAACCTCTTCAAGAGCGAGCAACGGTTCTCCCATACCCATATAGACGATATTGGTCACAGCTCCACAGCCTATGGCATCAAGATAGTCCTGGACGAGAAAGACCTGTTCGGCAATTTCGGCGGCATTCAGGTTTCGAGTGAACCCCATGTAGCCCGTGGCGCAGAAACTGCAGTGGAGCGGGCAGCCGACTTGCGTTGAAACGCAGACGGTATTGCGCCCTTCAGCAGGAATAAGTACGGTCTCAACGGCTTCCTGGTCATGCAGTTGTACCAGGAATTTCCTGGTTGTCGAGTCCGCAGAGCTATCCTCAACACATTGGGTTGAGCTCATGCTGCACTGCGGAAGAAAATACTTTCTGTCAAGCGTCTCGCGCAGACTTTTTGAGATGGTTGTCATTTCATGGAAATCAGAGGCCCGGTCGCTGTAGAGCCATCGGTGAAGCTGCGCTGCTCTGAAGCGAGGTTCACCGATGCTCTGCATCAGTTCTTCAAGTTCTTTTCTGCTGTAACGCTTGATATTTTGCTTGGTGGTCATCGTTCGGTTTCGTCAGGTTTGTGTCCGGATGGTTCTTCGGAAAAAAGAACAGGGATACATTGTACTAAAATTCAGGACAAATAAGCAGCATAACCCTGTTTTGCGCTCTCCATGATTCACTTGTTTGTTGCTGTTGTGTAAGAGTACTTTATATTATAAAGCAAAAATCCAACAGACTCTTATGGTAAAATCGACAAAAAAAGACAACCGGCTTGACGATGGCCGGGATTTTGATTATAAGCGGCTTGACAAAGTCATTCATTCAAGAATACGCTTTGCTGCCCTGTGTTATCTTGATGCGGTTAACGGAGCCTCATTTATAGAGATCCGCGATCGGATCGGTGCAACTGATGGAAATCTCAGTGTCCATATGCGTAAGCTTGAAGCCGCCGGTTATGTGTTTTGCGATAAGACGTTCAGCAGGCGCGTGCCTCTTTCTCTGTACCGAATTACGCAAAAGGGCAGGGAGGCGTTTGCGGTATATAAAACAGATGTCAAAGATTTTTTCAGTCCTTTTGCCTGAGCTATTTGTCTCCCCCTTTCTTCTTTCACTCCCCTCCGTAAACATCTGGGTCGACAGTGACGCGACTCATCAGGAAACGAGTTTCAGAATGAGTTCATATGCCTGACTTCATTGCGCCAGCAATGGAACAGAATGTGGCCGGCATAGCCGGCATTTTCGGGATTCAGGATCTCTGAGACCTGGTGCTGCAGTTCTATGTAGGTTTTAGGTGTCAGGGCTTTTTGAGTTTTTTCCAGGCCAAACCATTTCCCCAGATACTGTCGGACATGGGTGTCGATAGGGAATGCATCGTGACGATGAAGACCGAAAAGCATTACGCAGTCAGCGATTTTCAGCCCTATGCCACGGTAAGCAGTGAGCGAGTTCCTGATAGATCCCAGTGACAGCTCATTGTTTATAAGTTCGTCCATGCAGAGTCTCCCTTCGGCAACGGCTCTGGCAGCGGAAATGATATTCGACGCTCTTTCGCAGTTGTTGTTGGTGCAGATTCTCAGATCCTGAGGCGAAGCTGCAGCAAGGGTTTCAGGCGACGGAAAACTGTATTGAATGAGAGGGTTTCCATCGATTTCCGTCATATGCCTTTTACCGAATCTGTTACAGATTGTCCGGATTTGTTTTCTGATAAGGTTCATTCCTATCGCCTGGGCGCACATGAATGTAATCAGGGTCTCAAACGCATTAAGACGCAGTACTCGTACTCCCATATAGTGTTCTGCCAGTTGAGAAACAACCGGATATACTCTTCTGAATTCTTCAGAAAAACACAGTCGTTCATCGATATCGAGTGAGCAGTATTCATTGAAGAATACTGTGGGTTTTTGTCCATCTATAAGCGGTGATGAAGAGCATAATCTGATCTTATTGTTGCCGATTTGTTGCAGCTGTATATGGGTATTACCAATCATTGAAATGTAGGTGCTCGAATCAATTTTAAGTGATTCCCATCTGAATGTCTGTCCGCTAAATAAGGTTTCCTTAAGGTTGATCTGTCTTTTCGTTTCTATTATTTCTATTGTGTTCAAATGAGTTGTTTTTTTTGTTTTTTTGATGATTTTTCTTGATTCAATTTAGTGTGTATTGTTATTCATTTAAGTGCTTTTAAAAAAAGATTTTAAATATTTTATCATAAAAATTTTTTAATCTTATATGGTGTTTATTGTTTTGATTTTTTGGTCTTTGTAATGTGCTGTTTCTTTGGTTTTTACGTTTTAATTTAACAAAAAAAACCTGCAATAAATTTTTTTGTTGCAGGTTTTTTTGTTGTTCTTATTTCTTCTTCTTGATTCTTTTTAAGCTCGCATCATTTCTGTCATTTCTTCTTCAAAAAAGAATTTATTTGATCCAAATGCGGGCTTGAGGTCATCAATCCATGATGCTGATTCATCATATTCTGCAAAGAATAACTGGTTTGTCCATTCGGGATCTCTGCTTTGTGTGAACTTCAGAACGAATACTTTTTTTTCGTCAATTTCTGTAATGTCTTCGACAATGATTTTGCCGGGCGAGCAAGACATTGAAGGTCCACGAACAGTTCTTCCAAGGCCGGACATTTTTCTGTAGGCCGTATTAAAAATGTTGAGGGCTTCATGAAGCGGGACATCGAAATAGTGCTTTGGCCCGGTATCCCTTTCAAGAAACATGTAATAGGGGATAATGCCGAGATGGAGCTGTTTTTGCCACATCGCTTCCCATGTTTGCGCATTGTCGTTGATATAACGCACAATCGGCGACTGACTGCGTATGACGGCGCCTGTGGATCGAATACGGGTTATTGCGTCAAGTGCAGCAGGATTTTCGATTTCTCCCGGATGGCTGATATGGGCCATGATGGCAAGGTGTTTGCCTGCATGGACGATCTTTTCAAAGAGCCGAAGAATGTCATCGGCATCTGTGTCGGTTGTAAAGCGGTACGGCCACCAGCTCAATGACTTCGTTCCTATGCGAATTGTCCTGATCGCGGGAATCTTGAGCAAAGGCTCAATATACTTTCGGAGCAGTTGCGAGGACATAACCATCGGATCGCCACCGGTAAAAATGATGTCCTTGACTTCAGGGTGCTCTTTGAGATAGCTGATGAGCCTTGAGACGTCGTGGTTGGCAAATTTAAGATTGTCAAGCCCTGAGAACTGAGGCCAGCGGAAACAGTATGTGCAGTATGCATGGCACACCTGGGCTTCGGATGGGAAGAAAAGGACGCTTTCACGGTACTTGTGCTGCATGCCGTGCAGGGCTATTCCGTCGAGTTGAGGAGTGTTGAGCTCCATCTGTCCTGCGGGATTGGGATTCTGACGCAGCATGATCTGCCTTGCTGTCCGCTGAATGATGGTTTTGTCTTTTCCTGAGCGGATTAAGCCGGAAAGATCATTAAACTCTTTATCCTGAAGCATTCCAGCCTGGGGGAAGCTCAGGCGAAATACCGGATCGTCCGGAACGGCTGACCAGTCAATCAGGTTTTCTGCGACGTGATTGTTTATCCTGAATGGATAGACTGTCGCCACGGTTTTAATGGTATGAATCTGTTCGTCACTGAGAGCTCTGTATTGCGGGAGCTCATGAATGTTCGCTGCTGTATAGGAACGATATTTCAGCATGACAACTCCATTTTAGGGTTGCTAAAATATCGGCAGAGCAAAAAATCGCGATGGATAAAAGGAAGCTCTAACCTTGATGAATTATGATTTCCTTGGAAAAAAAGTGAAGTAATATGGTCTTCTATTTACAAATATCATAGCTCATAACCAAACCGGCTGAAGTGTTCTGTGATGTAAAAGAGGCCTGTAAAAGGCTCTATTTTTTGTTGTTTCTTTTATTCCTCCCTCTCTATCGAGCTTTGTCTCCAATAATCCCCATACATCGCCTGATTGTCATTCAGTGTCTATCTGAAACAATACACGGGATTTTTTTTGCAGGAATGGGTTATTTTATACGTGTTTTTTGTATCTTTCCAAGAGAGATTATCGACAGGAAATCGCTCTCTCTCTCTTCTTGTTTGCCATGGAACGAAACACAGTCATCTTTTATTGTCTGTCTGTACCTGTTGCCTTTTTCCCTTACTATCCTTACGGCCTCTACCCCATAAAAACACAAGTGGCTGTTTGTCGATTTATACGTTTACATAGTAAAGTACTCTAACTGACCTTCCCTCTGTTGTTGCGCGGGTCAGAACTGGTTAACTCTCTTTTGAGCGATGCGGCTAAAAAAAGAAAAATACAGCTGGTCGAAGTGGGCTATTGTTAAAAAAATTGCCAATGTGCTGCATGCAACATCGTTTTTTTTGAAGAACAGGCTGCTGCTGGGAACGTTTTTTTCTGCAGTACGGAAGATCGGTATACGATATGCGATTGCTGAGCTGTATTATAAAAAAGGTCTGAGAAAAAGCCGGGAGGGAGACTATAGCGCAGCTGCCACGCTTTTTTCAAGGGCTCTCGATTTTCATCCGGGCCACACCAACGCCTATTTCAGCAGGGGCCTTATCCGGACAAGACGGGGAGACAATCCTGGTGCGCTTGCTGATTACAGCAGGGTCATCGAACTCTATCCGGATGTATCGATGGTTTACAACAATAGAGGAATGGTGCGCAAAAAGACAGGTGACCAGAACGGGGCTCTTCAGGATTTTAATAAAGCGATAGAGCTTGATCCTGCCAATCCTTCGGCCTATTTTAACAGGGGACTGATTAAGATTGAAGGTCGGATGGATGCCCGTGCACTGGCCAATATCGTTCAGGCAGCACGTCTTGGCAACGACGAAGCGCGGACGTGGCTCGAAAATAGCGGATATCGATGGGAGTATGATTGCAATTGACTAGCTTTCTCTGTTTCATGTTTTGTTTTGTCAACGAGTTATCGTGACTGGATGATCATTATTTTCGGTCTGCATCTCGATAGCCAGAGGAGCTGGAAAAAACGCGATGCATTCGGGCATCTTGAACTTGGTCCCTCAGGCTTGCTATCCCAGCTTGAGCAGTATCTTGGTCTTTCCTCTCCCCCGGCAGTGAAACTCCATCGACTGATTCACTATCGCAGCATTCTGCAGCGTCTCGATAACGGCAGCAGGTTCTATAGCCGTTCGATGCAGGTCGATGATTTTGGGGTTGCATCCGCCCTTCTTGACATGAGAGACGATCTCTATCTTCACGGCTGGGATGGCTCGTACCGGCATCGAGCGGTTACGAAACGTCTTTCCGACCTTGCCGACATAGAACGTGCGCTTCTCGAGGAAGAGGGATTCGAGCCTTGTAATGGGGAACGTTTGATGTCGGTGTTGGAGGCATTGAAGGTGTTGCGAACTCCCATTACCGTTCTAAGGCTTCTGGAGCCTCTTGATCATCATCCCCGTCGGTGGCAGGAGGTGATCCGGTTGCTTCCGTTCTCATATTCCAATGCGTTTGACCGGCCGCTTGCCCGCGAGGGTTCCTCCCTGGCCTGTCTCCAGAAGCGTTTGCTAACTGATTCGCAGTCAGCCTCTGATCCGAAGGATATCGCAGACGCAAGCATTCGGGTATTGACTGCAGATACGGCTCTTGCCGCAGCCTATTACGCGACAGCGACGTTATCGGCTTCGGCCGATGATGTTCTGCTCGTGCACGATGGTAAAGCCGGTTTACTGGATGATGTGCTTGCTGCAGAACATTTTCCTCAACAGGCTTTTTCGCATTCATCTTCGTCACGTCCGGCATTGCAGCTCCTTCCACTGGCTCTTCGTCTTACTTTTCGCCCTCTTGATATTTCAGCTCTTCTTGCGTTTCTGACCCTTCCTGCCGGCATCAATCCTGTTCATCCCGTTCTGCGGGAGCGGATCGTCAGTATTGTTTCGCGTTATCCCGGAATTGGAGGAGAGGCATGGGTCAAAACCCTGAATGAATTTCGCAATGAGGGCGGAGAAGACGCTGATTCTAGCGTAAAGAGCTTTCTCGAATGGGTTGATGGAGCTACGCAAGACCGGCATGACGGTATGACGTCCGGACAGCTTATAGCGGTTACTTGTCGTGTAACCAATTTTTTTGATGAGCAGGTCAGGAGCCTCTCGGATGACTTGCTGAAAGAGGCCTGTTCGGCAGGTCTGGAGCAGGCGTCAGATTTTCTGTCTGCGCTCAAGACCATTCAACAGCATGGAACCTGCTGGCTGAGTATCTATCAGATCGAGCAACTGCTGTCGAAAACGGGAGAAAAAAGCAGTCGAAAGTCCCTTTACGTTCGTCAGGCAGGGAGCGTTCCGGACGCATCCTGTCCTGGAGGTGTCTGCGAACCCTCTTCTCATGTGTTCTGGTGGTGGATGGCTGCGCCGTTGATTGAGCAAGGCGGGATATGGTCTTCCAGAGAGCGGGTTTTTCTTGAAGGTGAAGGGATTGTGTTTCCCTCTCAGGAGCAGAAGCTTCTTTGGCAGGAGGAAGAGTGGAAGCGTCCTGTTCTTGCTGCACGTCACTCTTTGACGCTGTTGCTGCCTCCGGACGAAACGCAACGCCATCCGCTCTGGATGAAAATAGCATCGCTTTTTCCCTCGATACCTGTCATGCAGATCGAACACCCGCAAACAACAGGCATAGCGTGTACACCTATTGTTCAGAGGCCTCTTGCTGCCCGCAAACCATTCTGGAGTGTTCCTGGAATAGTCCTTGGCAAAAAGCAGTCATTTTCACCGACATCCCTGGAGAAGCTCATTGCTGATCCCTGCCAATGGTTTCTTGAATACGAGGCAAAGCTGTCGCCGTCAAAGGTTCTCGATGTCAGTGATGGTCCGAGGCTCTACGGCCTTCTTTTTCATCGTATGGTCCAGAAGCTTTGCCCGGTTCTCCATGGTGGCAGCGTTACTATGAGCTCGATTGATGCATGGTTCGATGAGTGTTTTGCGATTCTCGTCAAACAGGAGGGAGCGGTGCTTCTGATGGAAGGCCGAAACGCGGACCTTGAAGGCCTCAGGCTCCGTATTCGTCATGCCTTGCATCACCTTGTTCCTGTTCTGGTAAGGCAGGGGGCCCGCAGTATTGTTGCAGAGCAGCGTTTGGATGGGCGCTTTGCGGGAGGCAACCTCTACGGTTATATCGATATTCTGCTTCATGATGATGAGGCTCGCCCCTCTGTTATCGATATGAAATGGGGCGGAGGGACCCGCCGTCGCCAGAGCCTTGCTGCAGGAACCCATCTTCAGCTTCTGGTTTATGCATGGCTTGTCTATCAGAAAACCGGACGCTGGCCTGCGCTGGCATACTTCATTGCATCACGGGCGGAGCTTCTTGCTGATACTGCCGGTTTTTTTGTCGCGGGTAACGCCGTCAGAACCGAAAACGACGAATCAGCCGCATTGCTCTGGGAGCGGGTTCTTGCAAGTTTCACATGGCGGATGGAGCAGATCGAGGCCGGCCGTCTTGCCGTTTCATGCGATCGCGAAGCAGGGGATGAGGATGGTTCTCCTCCTGAGGCATTGAAACCTCTTTTTGCATCAGCCATGTACAATCCCTACCGTTTTCTTGTGGGGTGGGGGGAGTGCTTATGAAAAACGGTTCAATTACCTTTATCAGTGCTGGTGCAGGTTCTGGTAAAACTACCCGTTTGACAAGCATTCTCTATGAAAAGCTTCTCAGCGGAGAAGCTCGCCCCGATGCCATACTCGCGACTACCTTTACGACGAAAGCTGCCGGAGAGCTCAAGGATCGCGTTCGAGCTATGCTTCTGCATCATAAACGAGATGATCTTGCTGCAGCTATTGCCGAATCGCGTATCGGAACGGTCAACAGCGTCTGCGGCGGGCTCTTGAAGCGATTTTCGTTTGAACTGGGCCTTACGGTCGATCAACGGATTCTCGATGAAAAAGCCGCTTTGGTCCAGATATCCAGAGCGATTGACATCGCGGTCGGTGTCTCGCATCTTGAACGTATCACCGCGCTTTCGCGCCGGCTTGGCGTTACCAACCGTCAGACCGGAGAGCCGGCCTGGAAAGAGCATGTCAAGGCAATTATCGACGAGGCCCGCTACAACGGCATCTCTGCCGAACATTTTGAGGAATTTGCCGTCAGCAATGCAGACGAGCTTCTTGCTCATTTTCCAGCACCGCTCGAAGAAGAACCGGATGAGGAACTGTTGCGATCGATCAATCTGCTCAAACCAGCTATCCTGGAGGCCCTGACGGTCAAGACACAGAAGAACACTGCCTCGTATCTCAACGAACTGGAGCGTTTCGCTCGTTGTCTTCAGGCGGGAACATGTTCATGGGCAGAATGGCTGAAAATCGCAGAGGCCAGACCGCAGAAATCTCTGCATGACAATGTAGCGAGGGTTGCCGGGCTTTCGGCGTCCGTTGCAGCCCATCCCCGTCTGCATCAGGATATCAGGGCATACCTGGAGCTTGTTTTCAGTGTTGCAGGAATGACACTCGGCGTCTATCAGCAGTTGAAGCACGAGTCCGGGATGATCGACTTTGCCGATCAGGAAGCCGGTCTTCTCGACGCGCTGGATCATCCTGATGTGCAGGAGGCGCTGCAGGAAAAACTCGACCTGCTGCTTGTCGATGAGTTTCAGGACACAAGTCCACTGCAGCTTGCCCTTTTTGTCAAGCTGTCGCAGCTTGCCCGGCGAACATACTGGGTAGGCGATATCAAACAGGCAATTTATGGTTTTCGCGGAGGCGATGCGCGACTGATGAAAGCGGTGCTGGATATCGTGCCGCAAGAGTGCCGTGAGGTACTGGGGGATTCCTGGCGTTCGGTGCCTTCCCTGGTCGAAGCGGTCAACGATCTGTTTTCGGAGACTTTTTCAGAACAGGCAGGCACGACGATCGATATTTCGCTTTCTCCGCAGAGGGAGGAGCATCCCTCACAGATCTCCTCTTTTCGCTGGGATCTCGGCAGAGGAAAACTCGAAGAGCAGTATGATGCACTGTCGGCCGGGATCGGGCGCCTTCTGGATGAGCGTTATCAGGTGTTCGATAAAGGCTGCAATGTCTGGCGCGATGTTTCCTTCGCTGACATAGCAGTACTTGCCAGAACCAACGCTCATGTCCGCGATATCGCCCGCGTGCTGAACCGCAATTCGATCCCGTCAGCAACTGTTCAGCCCGGTTTGCTGGCTACACCGGAGGCTGTTCTTGTCATGGCAGCATTGCGGCGGGTTCTTGATCCTTCCGATACCGTCGCCACTGCAGAAATCTATTCGCTCGTGACCTCTTGTGATCCTGAGGAGTGGCTTCAGCACAGGTTGCGCTATATCCGATCGGGGCATGACAAGTCGTTGTGGATGGAAACCGGCGACGATGCTCACCCTGCGCTGCAGGCTGTTGCCGGACTTCGGGCCCATGCAGCTCTTTTTTCACCATCCGAAGCCCTTCAGGCAGTGACTGCAGCAGTCGGTGCAGCAGAGCATGTTCAGTCCTGGTGCCGCAACAGTGATGAAGCGCGTATCCGCCTCATGAACCTTGATACTCTATTGGAGTTTGCCCGACGTTATGAGGAAGAGAGTGCCGCTTCCTGGCAAGCAGTGAGTATATCCGGACTTTTGAACTGGCTGGCAGACCTTGCCCGGGATGAACTGGATCTGTTTGCCGAACCTCCTGTCAACGCAGTGAGGGTTACGACCTACCATAAATCCAAAGGACTGGAGTGGCCGGTGGTTATTCTGCTCGATCTTGACAGCACCAGCGATGCGCTCATCAGTCATCCTATGGTGGTCAGCAGCCGAAAACTCGATGCCCGCGATCCACTTCGTGATCGTCGGATTCGGTTCTGGCCATCGCCTTTCGGATCGGCAAAAGGGTTTGCCGGGATTGATGCCGTTCTGCAGAGCGATGTTCTGCAGGAGGCCCAAACCCTTGCCGGAGAGGAGGCAGCAAGGCTTTTTTATGTTGCCGCCACACGGGCAAGAGATTGCCTGGTCTTTGCCGTGCCATCAAAAGCCCGCTCTTTTTCATGGCTCGCATCAGCTGGCGCCGAATGTCTGATCGACGTTCATGACGATGCTATCCGGCTTCCGGGCGGAAGATCGCTGGCCTGCAGGCGTTGGGACGATCTTGCCGCTACGGTTCCTGCAGTCAGACCCGGCGTCAGGGAGGAACCGCTCTCCTGGATCAGCCAGCCCACTGCTTCGGAGGTGTTCTATGCCGAGAATATTTCACCGTCCCGCATTACTGCAAATGATGGCGTTATGACTGTTGTTGAAGAGGTTGTCTATGATTCTGATTCCTGTCACATCAAAGGATCTGTTGATATGAGCGTGCTCGGGACTGCTGTGCATGAAGTCCTTGCTTTCGCTCTGGTCCAGGATGACGGGGTGTGCACTCCTCATCATATCAGGGATATTCTGGCTCGATACGGCCTGTCCGGCAGAATGGATTCCGAGGCTTTATACCGTCGCCTGCGTCGCTTCAGGGCATGGCTTGCCATGAGGTGGCCGGAAGGGACTCTTCATGTCGAGATGCCAGTACAGCATGTTCAGCCTGACAGACGGGTTCTCAAAGGTCAGATTGATCTGCTTGTTGCGGTCAATGAGCGGTGGGTGATTATCGACCATAAATCGATGGACAGGGATATCGATCTTCTGAGATCCAAAGCCCTTGACTATACGGGACAGCTTCAGGCCTACAGTCACGCCCTTGAGGCGGTTACCAGTCAGTGTGTCGAAGAATCCTGGGTGCATTTTGTCGCGGCAGGGCGCATGGTGCGCCTTTCATCATGCAACGATCAGACTGCAGTATAGTTTTGATCGGCGACTCCAGGTGAGGCATGTTCAGGAGAAACACTGCGCTATCGGGCCAAAAGAGTTGAAAAACAGGAGTGAAATCTCTATTCTGCACCCTGGAGTTGCGATAGATAAAGGTGCGTTTTTCTGATCCGGACAACTTGCTATGAAATTTCTGCATACATCGGACTGGCATATTGGCGCAATGCTCTACGGCCGGAAGCGCTACGAAGAGTATGAACGCTTCCTTGACTGGATGGTCATGACGGTTGAATCCGAATCGGTTGACCTGCTCATGATCGCCGGAGATATCTTTCACACAACGACACCCGGCAGCAGAGCGCAGTCGCTCTATTACAATTTTCTTGACCGCATTGCGGCTTCCAGCTGTCGTCATGTGGTCATAATCGCAGGTAATCATGATTCCCCTTCGCTGCTCGACGCTCCGCGCGCGCTTCTCCGGGCTCTGGATATCCATGTCTCAGGAACCGCTTCTGCTGATCCTGCCGATGAGGTTATCGTGCTGAACCGTGCAGATGGTGAGCCGGAAGCAGTTGTTTGCGCTGTGCCGTATCTCAGGGACCGCGACATCAGACTTGCCGGAGCGGGGGAACACGGTGAAGAGAAAACACAGCGTCTCATCGATGCCATTACAGCTCATTACGCACTGGTCTGTGATGCAGCCGAAGCTCGACGCCGTTCGATTGGTCAGGATATCCCCCTTCTTGTCATGGGTCATCTTTTTGCTGCGGGAGGTGTCACATCCGACGGTGATGGTGTTCGTGAAATCTATGTCGGCTCTCTGGCAAGAGTGCCTGTTCAGGCCTTTCCTCCTGTGATAGACTATCTTGCTCTGGGGCATCTGCATGCGTCCCAGCGTCTTGCTGGAAAAGAGTGTATGCGTTACAGCGGAGCACCTCTTCCTATGGGATTTGGTGAGGCTGCCCGGTCAGGAAAGATTGTCCTCGGGGAAACCTCGGGAAGGGAGATCTCTATCAAAGAGATTGACGTTCCCTGTTTTCAGCATCTTGAACGGTTAGAAGGGACTTTCGAAGAGCTAACTCTTGCACTGCAGGCCATGCGGCAGCAAGCCTCCGGAAGCGTATGGATTGAAATTGATTACAAGGGATCGATGCCGGCAGGAAGTCTGCGAGAGGAGCTTGATGCGATTGTCGAGGGAAGCCAAATCGAGATTCTCAGGATAAGGAACCTTCGGGTGACCGATATCATGCTTGAGCAGATGGAGCAGGATGAGGAACTTGACGATCTCTCCGAAGAGGAGGTTTTTTCCCGTTGCATGGATAGCTGTGACGTTCCCGCTGATGAGCAGAGGTACCTTATGCAGGCCTATCGGGAAATTCTCTGTTCCCTTCACGAAGAAGACCGGATGGAGGAGTAGCTTCAAGCGTATGAAGATTTTGCAGTTATGTTTCAGAAACCTGAATTCGCTTCAGGGAACATGGTCGATCGACTTTACGGCACCGCCATACGCTTCGGACGGTATTTTTCTGATTACAGGTCCTACCGGAGCAGGAAAAAGCACCATTCTTGATGCTGTCTGCATAGCGCTTTACGGCCAGACTCCACGCCTGGGGCGTCTGACGAAAAGTTCCAACGAGATCATGAGCCGTATGAGTGGCGACTGTTTTGCCGAAGTGACGTTTGAGACGGATGCCGGAATGTTCCGTTGCCATTGGAGTCAGCATCGCTCACGCCGGCAGCCTGATGGTGAACTCCAGAACCCGCGACACGAAATTTCCGATGTGCATACAGGCAAGGTCATCGAGTCGAAAATGCGGGATGTTCTGCTTGCCATCGAGGAACGCACCGGGATGGATTTTGATCGTTTTACCCGCTCGATGCTGCTTGCTCAGGGTTCATTTGCGGTATTTCTGCAATCCGACGCCGATAAGCGTGCGCCGGTCCTCGAACAGATTACCGGAACGGAGATTTATAGCGAGATTTCGCGTCGTGTTCATGAGCGGAGCCGCGAAGAAAAGAATCATCTGCAGCTGAAGAGGACCGAACTTGAGACCATCGACATGATGGGGGAGAGTGAACGCTGTGCTCTCGAAGAGCAGATCAATGAGGATCGTCGGAGTGAGAAACAACTGCTTGAGCGCCTCAAGAAAGAGCAGCAGGCTCTTCAATGGCTGCATCAGCTTCGCGATCTTAATGAAGAACGGGTATCGATCGAACGCGAAAGTCGTGAACTTGTTGTGCGTCGCGAACGTTTTGAACCATCGCTTCAGCGTTTGAATCGTGCTGAGAAGGCGTCGCATATCGAGGGAATGTATCGCGAGCTTCTCTCGTTGCGGGAGGAGCAGGAAGAGGCGCGTTCTGCACGCGACGAAGCTGCCGCTCTTCTGCCGCCTGCAGAAGAGCGGTGCGACGCATCGGCCAAGGCGGTCAATGATGCTGTACGACAACATGCTGAACATGAAAGGCTTCTTAAAGGGAGTCGGAAGCTGTTTTCGACCGTGCGCCTTCTGGACAGCAGGATAGCAGATGCACATTCCTCTCTTGACACCCTCAAGACTCGCCATGCCGGTCTCAGGGCCAAGGCAGATGATTTTCTTGCTGCGATTGCTTCCGCCGAGCAGGAGCGTCAGAGAGTGCAGGAGCATCTTACCGCTTCGGCAGCCTATCTGGAGGCTAATGCCTGCGACAAGGCTCTGGTCAGTGAGTTGAGCACTCTTCTTGAACTGTTCGGGAGATGCAACGCGTTCGTTTTTCAATTGCGGGAAGCCGAAGAGGCTTCAGAGGTTGCTCGAAAACACCAGCTCGATCTGCAGCAAGAGAAGGAAACGATCGATGAGAAGGTCAGGAAAGCCTCGTCTGCTCTTGAGGAGGCTTCCTGTCAGCAGCAGCAGCTCTATAGCCAACTCGAGGCGACGCTTGACGGACGATCACTCCCCGAGTGGCGAAATGAGGCGGCCCTCATTGCCCGTCATGAAGCTCTTTTCGATGCAGCCACCATTGTGGCTGCATCGCTGAAGGATCTCAGGCAGCAACATACGATCTGTAAGGAAAAAATCATCAATGCCGGTGATCTTCTGTCAAAGACCGTTTCCGGGATCGCGGAGTCGGAAACTCTTCGAGAGCAGCTGCAGCAGGAGGTTCTGCATCTTGAAGAACGTGTTCGTCTTGAAAGCCGCATAAGGGATCTTGAAGATGAAAGAAGTCGCCTCGTCAAGGGCAGGCCCTGCCCTTTATGCGGTTCTTTGCATCATCCTCTCGTTCAGGCGACGTTGCCGTTTCATGACGATACGGCAACGTCGCTCGACTCGGCCCGTCGTGAACTCAAAACGCTTGACGACAAAATTGCTGGGCAAAAGCTTCTGCAGGCAGGCTATGAAAAAGATCGAATCCAGGCCGAAGAACGTCTTGGACAGATTGTCTCTGCAATAGCATCGGATCTGGAGCGTTTTGAGCAATATCTGCCTCTTCCCGGTTTTCCTGGAGATAACGCTGAACCTTCAATTGACGCGATTTCTCTGGCGCGGGCCGCGGTCGAAGAGCGGGCTGAGATGACGGCAAGGGTTCTCGGCAAAGCAGAGTCGATCGAGGAACAGCTGAAGCGTGCCGGAGATCGGCATGGCGTTCTTCGTGATTCACTTCTTGCTCTCAAAAGCCAGGCCGAAAAAGCCGGCTACAGAAAAGAGCAGGCATTGGACGAGCTTGGCCGCGCCGAAGAGCTTGTAGCAAAATGTATAGATGACAAGGCTGCGTGTGATGAGCGACTCATAACCTTGTTGAAACCCTACAGGGTGAAGGTTGAGACCGACGAAGAACTTTCAGCTGTTCCCGATATCCTGAGATCGAAGCATGCTGCCTGGGATGAGGAGAACCGTCGGAAAGAACTTCACGAGCGACAGTTGCATGATATTGATGCCTTCATTCTTCAGCAGCATCTTCTTCTTGATGCTCTGCAAACCGACATCGCAGAGCAGGATGATGAGATAAGCCGTATGAAGAAGGATATCTGCGAGCTTGAAGAAGGACGTCTTGAGCTCTTTGACCGGAAGGATGTTGACAGGCAAGAGGCTCTTCTTGATGAACGGCTCGCTGCAGCCGCTGAAGAAGTGGGCCGGCGACAGGATGAACATGCTGCTGTCAACACATCCCTCCAGGAGATCCGTCACGAATTGCAGACGCTTGACGTTTCAATGTTGAAACGCCATCAGCGTCTTGCAGCTATGAGCGAGCAGTTCCGTTCCAGTCTTCACCGGTCAGGTTTTCATGATGAAAACGATTTTTCCAATGCCCGCCTCACACAAGAGGATCGTGAATCGCTCCTTCTGGAGGAGAAAAAATTGAACACAGACGCCTCGTTACTCGACCTTCGCAGCGCAGCTTGCGTTCAGAAGCACGAAACGCTTGTGTCGAAAAATCTGACTTCGTCCGGGATCGAAGAGGTTGAGCATTCCATGGCTGACATTGAAGAAGAGATTCGTGAGAGAGGGAAGCGTCTTGGAGCGCTTGAGCAACGACTGCAGGATGACGACCTGGCACGGAGCCGCCAGAAGGAGAAAGCCGACCAAATAGCATCGCTCGTTGAGCGTTGCCGTCTTTGGGAGCAGATGTATGAGCTGATCGGATCGGCCGATGGAAAAAAATACAGAAATTTTGTTCAGTCGCTGACCTTTGAGATGGTCATCGTTCATGCCAACAGGCAGCTTATAAAAATGACTGACAGGTACTTTCTGGTTCCCGATCGCAAGAACCCCCTTGATTTGAATGTTGTTGACAATTATCAGGGCGGTGAAGTTCGATCAACGCGCAATCTTTCCGGCGGCGAAAGCTTCATCGTGAGTCTTGCTCTGGCTTTGGGGCTCTCATCTATGTCAAGCCGCAAGGTCAGGGTTGATTCGCTCTTTCTTGACGAAGGGTTCGGTACACTTGATGAAGACTCACTTGAAACCGCTCTTGAAGCGCTATCCGGGCTGCAGCAGACAGGAAAGCTGATCGGTATCATATCTCATGTAGCGGTACTTCGTGACCGGTTGACGACACAGGTTTTCGTCAGGCCGCTTTCTGGCGGTAAAAGTTCACTTGACGGGCCCGGCGTGACACCGATATCACGGTAATCCTCTCGAACTTGTATTCCCCCTCCTGTTCAGCAGATAACGCACTCTTCTGCCAATTTTTTTCCTGACCTGATGTCAGGAATTACGTCGGATTTGCTTTTTTTACGATTTGATGTAAATAATGTGTGCTTGATGGGTGTTTAACTCGATAGGCGAAAGCGTATTTTTCTGTGAAAAGTTGCATGTTTTGTATCTTTTAATTGAAGTAAAGCAATTTGTTTCAGCAATTCCACCCCCTTGAATCATGATTAAGCGTAATTTTATTCGGAATGCAGTGTCTCTGCTGTTCTGCTCAGTAGTCTTGTTCTCTCAGGATGTTCTGGGTGATATTGTTTGCGATATCGAGTCCAATGTATACCGGACGGTGACCATCAAAGGGCAGGAGTGGATGGGTGAAAATCTCAGCGTCAAGCACTATCGCAACGGCGATCCGATACGTCATGCTGCTACTGCAGCCGAATGGGAGGCTGCCTCAAGACGTGGAGAAGGAGCGTGGTGTTATTACAGCAATAATCAAAAGTACGGCAACTCCCACGGCATTCTGTACAACTGGTATGCCATCAATGATCCCCGAGGGCTTGCTCCGGAAGGTTGGCATATCCCGGACGACAGAGAGTGGAATTCGCTTTCCAGTATGTTAGGCGGCCGTTCGTACGCTGGCGCTTTTCTGAAAGCGGGGGCAAAAAACGCCCTTGATCTTTCTTCCCTCTATTCCTCATCGGCTACCTTTCGCGCCCTTCCTGCAGGATATCGCCGAAATGACGGGCGTTTTTATTATATGAATACCAACGCTTATTTCTGGTCATCGAGCCGTTTTATCGATGGATTTGCCTGGTTTCACCATCTGAATGCATCGAACGATATGGTCTTCCGTAATGATACCAGTATGGGTAATGGCATGTCTGTTCGTTGTGTGCGCGACAGAGGCAGCTTTACCATGTTTGCTGATCGCCGCATTTCCCCTTCAGCGGGAACCGTCGGCAATGAGTTGCCGAACTGACCCTCTTGCGCTTTGATTGCATCCCCCTGATTGCGTATAGCTTCAGTCTATCCGTGATCGCCAAAACAGTTCCTGACCCCTATCAGGAACTGTTTTGTTTTTCCTGATTCTCCGGAGTTGCTGTTTTCTTGCACTCGACGTTTCTTTCTGGCAACCTGTTCAAGGTTTCATATCTTACAAGCACAGGCTGTATCTTTACATTGTCTGCATTTTTTCAATTCTAATTATTTCTCTATGAATTCTTCTGATGAGCTCATGCAGCCGGTAAGCGCCGAGGAACTTGTTGAACTCGAGGATTTTCTTCTTTCTGAAAAAACATCAGAAAATGCCATGACACTTGACATGGTCGATGGATATCTGACCGCTATTGTCGTCGGGCCGACAACGCCGCTGCCCGATGACTGGATGCCCTATATCTGGGGAATGGATGATGACAAGGCCCCGGAGTTCGCTTCTGATGAAGAGGCTCGTCGTCTGACGTTGATCATTCTTCGCTATATGAACACCATTGCGGGTGCGCTGATCGATAACCCTGATGCTTATCTGCCCTTGTTCGACCGCTGTACGTATGCCAATCAGGAGGACGAGGATCTCGCTGTTGAAAGCTGGGCTTATGCTTTTGCTATGGGTATTGAGCTGACTCGCGAGGAGTGGAAGCCGCTTTTTGACGATGATGAAGCGTCGGGTCTGCTTTTGCCGATCTTTATTCTTGGTAAAATCGGAGAAGAGTGGGACGATATCGCTAAAGAAGAACTCGATGAGTGGCGCGATGCTGTTGTTGAAGCTGTCGCTGGAATTTACGAGTTCTGGCTTTCCGACCGCTTCGGTGACGGCGAGTGATGGTGTCCTGAGTTTGCATGTAGACCTTGCAGTATTATACTGCAAGGTCGCATTGTCGCCTATATTTTCTTTCTAGCCCCGAACCCTTCTTCTCCTTCCGATTCCGGACTGGCATTTTCCTGAGAACTTCAATGCCGATATTGACTACTTCAATACAGGTACTGTCCGGCTTGAAAGCGAAGCGTGCGAGATATTCCTTTTCAAAGCGTTGGCGTATCATTGCTTCTGTATCTGCTTGGACTCCTGTTTTGCCTTCCCCGAAGGGAAGGGAGATCAAGATATCGCGGTCCCTTCAGGGAGTAGATCAGGATAGCCTGTGATCTCTGTCGCGACATCATACTTTCCAGAGAGCAGCAATGCAGCAAAATCGACTTGATCATAGTTGCTGTGCTTTGTTTCAGTTTCTTCAGGATCGTTGAGCTGCTGGTTCTCGGGCATGCAGAGACAGGTGTAATATATCACCTGAGATAGGGAGGTTTTTACAGAAAGACATGGGCTGCAATAGCGGGCCAATAGGGAGTTTTTCGTGGTGGATTTCTTTTTCATCCCGGTCATTCCTTGCAAAAATGTCACTGTATTTTGCTAACTTTTTTAATACAGCATATCAACTATGCCGGTCATGATCGGCAATCCGGGTAAACGACTATAATACAGTGAGCTATGAACGTTATTATCAATGACAAATCCTGCATTGCATCCATTGGCGAGAAATTGTCGAGAGTTGCGCAGGAGAATCAGTGCCATGTGGGCTATGTGTGCGGAGGTCATGGCGTATGCCAGACGTGCTACGTGACTGTTCTTGAGGGTGAGGATTGCCTGTCGGATCTGAGCGATATCGAACGGGCCTTCCTTTCAGAGAAGCAGATTGCAGGCGGAGGAAGATTGGCCTGTCAGACAACCATTGAAAAAGAGGGGACGATCAGGGTGCTTTCCCGACCCGAAGAGATTCGCAGGATGCTGTTGCAGAACCCTCTCTCCCTTTTCAGCTATGGAGCACAGATGGGCAAGGCCGCAGCTGAGCGCTTCATTCCCGGTGTTTCAAACGTTATCGACCGGATTCGAAACGGGGAGATGAACAATCGGGAGAATCTGGGAGATCTTCTTGAAGGAATGGGGTTTGCCATCAAGTTCGGCGCTTCGACCGCGGCAGATAACATCCCTTTCAAGGATCAGTTCAATGCTCTGCTGGAACTGATACAGCGTTTTGCGCCATTTTCTCTTCCTGGAACCGAGCCGGCATCACCTTCGCTTGAGCGAGTCAGTCTCACTGTCAGCGGTTCCGAACCTCAGCAGGTTACTATCCCGGTCAAAGCCTCAAAAACCGTTGCTGTGCCATCTTCCGAACTTGAGGCTCTTGGTTTCAGAAAGGCTGATCGCATGAACAAGGCGGGTCTGATGACTACAGCCGATCTTCTTGCTAAAGGTCAGTCGCCCCAAGGGCGCAAGATGCTTGCACTTGAGCTGGAACTCGATGAGAAGGAAGTGCTGTCGATCATCAATTGCGCCGATCTTTGTCGGATAGAGGGAATCGATATGAAGATCGCCGGTCTTCTCGAAGCCTCGGGCGTTGATACAGTCCCCGAACTTTCGCATAGAAACCCTCATCATCTTCACTCGAAAATTCAGGAGGTCAGCCTGAAAGAAAAAATTCTGGTATCTCTGCCATCACTCTCTGATCTCGAAACATGGATTGCCGAAGCTAAAAAGCTTCCCAGAGTGATGACCTATTAAATTCTGGTATTTTTTTCGTTGTTCTTTGCGACAGGCTGAAGCGCTGTCGCTTTTTTTTGCTTTTTTGGCAAAGTACTTTACAATGTAAAGTTTACTCCAGAAAGGAAACTATATGAATGGCCGGTTTACCTGATCTTTGTTTTGAAACTTTTCAATGTTTTTTGTGTTTGTGTTATTAGTGTTATGTGTAGGGGATTTGCCTTTGTTTCTTTGTCAGGTATACGGTGTGTTTTCATATTTTAGTATCAGGTCGTGTGTTTAACCTGTATGTCTGCTGTTCTCTGTGGTTGGCTACAGGGCTTTGCTTTAAATCGATAAGCTTCAGTTATGCGGGTAAATAATGATGGATGATGGTAAAATAGAAAATCTCGGCATTGTCATTACCGGGGGGAGCAGAGGGCTTGGTTATGCTCTTGCAAAAGGGTTCCTCAATGTCGGCGACAGGGTCGTGATTTGCGCCAGGAATCCGGAAGGGGTGGATAGTGCGGTTTCATCACTTCTGCAAAGTGTTCCGGACGGGAAGATTTTCGGTATATCGTGCGATGTGACGAATCCCGAGGATGCCTGTCGTCTCGCATCGTTTGCGGTATCCGTTCTTGGTTCAGTTGACCGCTGGCTGAACAATGCCGGAACGTCAGGGTATCGCAAACGCCCCTTATGGGAACTTGACGAGCGCGATTTGCTGGAGACGTGTACCACCAATCTCTATGGTTCCATGCTGATGAGCAAAACCGCTGTAGGGATTATGCGTTCGCAGCCCGGAAAAACCACTGAGGTATACCATATTTTTAATTTTGGTTTTACCTCCTTTGGGGCAAGGTTTTCGCGTTCACCTGTCCCGCATAAGGCATCGAAAACAGGGGTAGCTGCAATTACCCGCCATCTTTCCAGGGAGATAAGGCAAGCGGGAATCTCGGGAATCGGGGTCCATGAAGTCAGTCCGGGCCTTGTCCTGACTGATCTGCTGTTGCGGGATACCGATGACGAGACAAGGGCTTTTCTTCAGATAACGGCTGATACTCCCGAGGTTGTCGCACAAAGACTTGTTCCGAAAATAAGGGGGGTCAAGGGGAGCAATTCGCTTATTCGATCGCAATCACTGCTAAGGATGGCGGGCAGCATGGCGATGAGAGTGATATCAGCGCGATTCAGCCCAAAGCGACATCGAGAATCATCATAACCGAAAAACCGAGCATAGTAGTCATCGTGACAAGATCGATGTTTTCATATTTTCGCTGTGATTCCGGTATCAGCTCTTCAACGACGACAAAAATCATGGCCCCGGCAGCAAAACAGAGCGCATAAGGGAGAATGCCCTGCATGCTCATCACAAACATCGCCCCGCCAACCCCGGCTATCGGCTCCACCAGGCCGGATGCCTGGCCCATCAAAAAGCTTTTTCCTTTAGACATGCCCTCTCTTCGCAACGGCATTGATACCGCAGTGCCCTCGGGAAAATTCTGAATGCCGATTCCGATCGCAAGAGCAATTGCTCCTCCCAGAGTTGCGGAAGGGAGGTGTGCTGCAACAGCGCCGAAAGCGACCCCTATGGCAAGGCCTTCAGGTATATTATGAAGGGTTATGGCAAGGACGAGAAGCGTACTTCTCTGCCATGATGTTTTGACACCCTCCCGTTTATCCATACTCAGGCCGGGGTGAAGATGCGGCAGAAACCGGTCGGTCAGTCGCATAAAAATACCGCCGCCCATAAAGCCGATGACGGCAGTCAGCCAGGGGATCTGGCCAAGCTGTTCAGCCATTTCTATTCCCGGGGCGAGAAGAGACCAGAAACTTGCAGCAATCATGACTCCTGCAGCAAAGCCGAGCATTGCATCCAGCACCCTCTGATGGAGTACTTTGGTGATAAACACCAGTCCGGCTCCTGCCGCCGTGACTCCCCATGTGAAAAGGGTTGCAATCAGGGCCTGGGTAACCGGATCGAACTGTTCAAAAAAATCAATCATCGGGTATTACTTTGACTCATTTTTTGTTCAGGTTCCGGAAGTAGCGTTCAAACGACTTTTGCGCTGCATTTTCATCCGTCTGGATCAGTTCAAAGGTCAGGTCTCGCGCTTCGGGAGTCCAAAGGGACTCGACCGCAGCTTCCGCTACGTCGCTGCGGTTGATTTTTCCGGTTTCAATCCGGTCGCCTGTATCGAAGAGCAGGGGATGCTCCATCGGTTCGCCTTCTGCAAGCCCGCCGGGGCGGAGGATGGTGTAGCTGAACCCTTTCGTACTGAAGAGTCGGCGCACCTCGTTTTCTCCTTCGAGTTTCATGGTCAGTACCTGACCGTACTTGTTGAGAGGGTGATCGGGCCTGGTGACCGCAAGGGAGCTGATGAGCACAAAGTGCCGGACTCCCTGCTCTCGTGCGTGTGCCGCAAGCCGGATCACACCGTCGCGGTCGATTGCCGAAGGGGGAGGGGCTTCGGGATTCACGACGTTGCCGCCGACTGCACAGATTACCGCATCGGCATGGCTTACCGCAGCCAGTACCTCCTCATCGTTTTCAATGCTGCCTAGGGTGAGTTTGTCGGTAATTTCAGGTCCGAAGAGCTCAAGCGCCTTCTTGCCTGAACGAACGAAAAGACGGTAATCGATACCGTAGTGCTGCAGGCGTTTGACCACCCACTGTCCGGTTCTTCCTGTAGCGCCGGCAACGAGAACTGTTCCACTATAGTGCATGTGCTCAAAGTTCAAGGTTGAAAAGGGTTTGCATGAGCAGTCAATAGTCAGCCGAAAATCGAAAATTTAACGTTCAGTATCATCGTCAGATCAACCAGTCCGTGCAGGACGAAGACGGTCGGCAGGTCGCGGTACCAGAAAAAGGACAATGCCCAACTGCCGGCAATCAGGATCTGGGTCGGCATAAAAAGCGGTTTGAAGGGGCTTGCCTGGTTGACATGCTCCGGCAGCATATCGAGCCAGAAAAGCGCGTGGATAAATCCGCTGTATATCATGAAGAAAACGAAGCCGGTGATAAACAGTGCCCACGGGTTTTTGGTGATCATACCTGCGAGTTTTTCGCCAAGAATAAAAAAAGCGTAGAACATGAATGTTTCTGCGATGCCGTTTCCTATCGTAAAGAGCACGACCGAGAGCGGGTCAATCGTTCTTCCTCCGTCAAAGGTCGAGTTGGAATAGACGAAAGCGTTGAATGCGACGATGCAGAGCGAAGCGATAAGCAGCACCTTGCGCCGAAGGTCGAAATTCGTATTGTAACTGAACGTTTCTTTCCTGAAAAAGACGAGTCCTATTGCGATGGCAATGAACCAGTAGGTAAAGATTTTCACGGGTACGGACCATTCCATAGTGTGGTTATGTTTTACGTTGTGGTAAGTGTATTATGCTTGTTCTCTACGCATTCTGCAGCGTGATAGGAACTTCGAACATAGGGGCCTGACTGGACCGTTGTGCATCCTTTTTCCAGTGCGTAAGTTCGGTATTGGTCAAACTCTTCCGGTGGGACGTATCGTTGAACCGGATAGTGGTGTTTGGATGGCTGCAGGTACTGACCGATGGTGATGTGACGGCAGCCGTAGGCCAGAAGATCGTCAAGCACCTCGTATACCTCTTCAGGGGTCTCGCCCAGACCGACCATAAGGCCTGATTTTGCCTGCAGTCCATAGGTTGATGCAGCCAGACGAAGTACCCCGAGTGATTGACGGTACTCGGCTTCAGGGCGCACTGCGGCGTAGCAGGAAGGAACGGTTTCCACATTGTGATTGAGCACCTCCGGACGGAGTTGCATCACGCTATCGAGGGCGTCCAGATTTCCCCTGAAATCAGGAATCAGGCATTCTATGGTGGTATCGGGATTGGATTCGCGAATTTTTCTGATCGTTTCAGCCCAGGCCCCGGAACCGAAATCGGAGAGATCATCTCGGGTGACGCTTGTCAGGACGACGTGGGTGAGTTTCATTTTCCGGACAGCTTGCGCGACGTTTTCCGGTTCGTTCGGGTCTGGGGGAGGAAGATCCTTTTTTGTGCCCACAGCGCAGAACCTGCAGCTTCGTGTACAGGTATTGCCAAGCAGCAGAAAGGTAGCCGTTCCCGATGACCAGCATTCGTGCAGGTTCGGGCACTGCGCCGAGCGGCAGACGGTATTGAGACCGTACCCGGCAATCAGTTTCCTGGTTGATGCAAATTGAGCCGTTCCCGAAAGCCTGAGTTTCAGCCAATCGGGTTTTCGTTGAATCTTCATATAATCAGATGCTCTGAGCTTGTCGCTGTGATGTTCGGTATAAAAAAATGAATATAGTGAATCTTCTTGGTGCAGGATAGCGGAATGGAATTTTTACAATGACATGCCGGTTTTCTGAAACCTTTTGCCACTCTTATGCATAGAAGAGAAAAAAGACGTGCATGAACCCAATTGATCAGGATATTTCGCAACGCTTCAGGAACGGAGATCCCGACGCTCTTCACGCGGTGGTGACCTGTTGCCAGAATACCGTTTTCAGGATTGGCCTCAAACTGTTCGCCAATCAGGACGATGCGAAGGATTTCTGTCAGGATGTTTTTCTGCACGCCTTTGAAAAGAGAGGCCGCTATGATCCGAAACGCCCTTTAGAGCCCTGGTTATACCGCGTGGCTTTAAATTTCGGTCGAGGAAGGCTGCGCAGAAAACGAAGCTTGTCGTTGATCGATGCCGATGCTTTTCAGCATGTCGATGACAGAGCGGTTCGGGATCTGGTTGAAGAGGAGAGACGAGTTGCTGTGCAAAAAGCTCTCATGCAGCTCAAATCCAACTATCGCGAGTGTTTACTTTTGCGCTTCGAGTGCGATCTGAAGCTGGAGGAGATAGCCGGGGTTCTGGAGATACCTCTCAGTACGGTGAAAACCCGGTTGCGCAGGGCAATGGCCGCTTTTAAAGAACGCTATATCGCTGATGGAGGAGACTATGCTGATGAACTGTAAGGATGTAGAACGATATCTCGTTGACCGGGCACTCAAGATTCCTTCAGGCGAGAATCAGGATGCGCTGGAGAAGCATCTGCAGGCTTGCCCGCATTGCAGGGCGCTTGCGCAAGAGTATCGGGCTGTCTCAGTGGCGCTGCAGCCTGAAACTTCTGCTGCAACCGATATCGATATGGCGGATCGGGTTGTCGCTCTGGCATCGAAGAAGAAAGGAACACAAGACAATATTCGGCGAATGACCTTTTCTGTTGCTGCGGTTGCTGCTCTTTTCCTGATGACGATCGTCACGCCGTTCATGCTTTCGAACCGTCAGGAGGGGACGACCGACGCTCTTGTTCTTGACTCTTATATCGAGGCATGGGAGGCTTTGTCATCTCAGAGCGGCAACGCGACAGGTTATTCAGCATTCAGCTATGAAGACTACGGGGTGCCGCTTGCACTCTCACAATATCTTGAAGATGAATCTTTGTAACGACTACACCATTGAAAAAAGGAGAATGATGATGATGAATATGAAAACACGAATTGCCGCAGCAAGTCTCGTGCTGCTTTTGCCTGCAATGATGCTCGGGCCTTGCCAGGCGATGGCTTTCGGACCGGAACGCAATCCCCGTAAGGCGGATTTCAGGCGAGATCGCTTACAGAACGACGGCAGAACCATGTTCAATGATCTTGATCTCAGCTCAAAGCAGCTTGAAAAGCTGAAAAAACATAAGCTGCAGCAACGAAAGAGTATGATTACTTTGCGTTCACAGCTTGATTTGCTCAGGGCCGATATGGCTGAGGCGGCATTTCGCGACAATCCTGACAAGGCATCAATCAAAGTGATTGCAGGAAAGATCGGTGATCTTCATGCACAGATGACGGTTAAACGTATCGAGGCGCTCATCTATCTCCGAAGCATTCTCAATGACGAGCAGAAAAAGGTTATGGACAGTCATCACATGTTCTCTCAGATGATGACGGGGCCAGACAGGAACTGACACCTGAGCTGACCTGTTAGTCCGACCGACAATTTGAAGCGTTTTCAGCGTCATACAGAGGAATCTGTTACGATGTTTACTTGCAGAACCATGACAACCATGCAGAGAAAAGATCATATGATATTTTATCGACGCTATCGTATGGCGCTTTTGACGCTTCTTTTTTTTATTGCCGCTTCTGCTGCACAAGCAGGAGAAGTTCTGACGTGGGACGCATGTGTCAACGAGGCTCTTCTGAACCAGCCCGACCTGTTATCCTCACGCGCTTCTATCGATGAGGCCGGGGCCACGAGGCGCATCACTGCCTCATCAGGACTTCCGCAGGTGCAGGCAGGGCTCAGCGCAACACAGAGCGGCACGACAGAAGGAAGCGGCTCTTCGTCGTCATCCTTCTCCTATTGGCTTTCAGCTTCCCAGCTGCTCTATGACGGAGGATCGACATCGAGCCTTATTGCAGGCGCCGACGAGTCGATCAACGCCGCCCGATACCGTTACGGTACTGTTTCGTCTGAAGTGCGCCTTGCGCTCAGGACAGCATTTGTCGACCTCCTGAAAGCACAGGAGCTTGTCGGCCTTGCAGGAGAAATAGCTGAGCGAAGAGAAAAGAATGTTGGCCTTCTGCAGCTTCGTTATAATGCGGGACGGGAGCACATCGGCTCGCTCAGGCGAGCTGAAGCCGATATGGCCGAAGCAGCATTCGAGGTTGCCCAGGCTGAGCGTGCTCTTGTTCTTGCCCGTTCGAAACTCGCTTCGGCACTCGGGCGTGACCAGCGTTCTGTCGTGAGCGTGAAAGGCTCGTTCAAAGCATCGGAGTCGCTCGTGTCCACTCCGCAGTTCAGTGTTCTTGCGCGCCAGAACCCTCAGGTCCAGCAGCTTCAAGCTGTCGAGAGGTCGGCCCGGCACGATCTCGACGCCTCCAGGCATGCTTTCGCTCCCGCACTTTCTCTGACGTCATCTGTAGGAAGAAGCTCCTTTGATCAGTTGCCGGTCGACGCACTTGACTGGAATGCCGGTTTTTCGGTCTCTATACCGATTTTCGAGGGGGGCAGTGGCAGGGCAAACGTTGCCAAAGCGCTTGCAGCACTCAATAACAAGGCAGGGCAGGAGCAGAGCGGTTATCTGCAGGTGCTCGATACGCTCGAAGAGAGCTGGAAGAATTTTCAGGATGCATCAGAAAACGTCGGCGTGCAGAAAAAATTTCTCGAAGCGGCCGCTGAACGTTCCACGATCGCAAATGCTCAGTATTCCAATGGCTTGATCAGTTTTGACGACTGGGTCATTATCGAGGATAATCTTGTGAGTTCAAAAAAATCATATCTCAATGCCGAGGCGGAACTTCTGCTTGCCGAGGCCCAGTGGATGAAGGCAAAAGGAGTGACATTGCATGAATAAGAAACCTCTCATCATCGCGCTTGTCGCTCTGTTGGTTTCCGGTGCGGCAACTGGAGTCTGGTTCATGGTGTTGAGCAAGAAGGAGCCGTCAGCCGAGTTTCGGTCTGTCACGGCGATAACAGGAACGATCGATGAAACGGTATCGACCACCGGCGTTGTCGAACCCCGCAACCGGCTCAAAATCCAGTCATCCATCGCAGGGCGTGTCGAGGAGATTCTTGTCAGCGAGGGTGATATGGTCAATCAGGGTGAACAACTTGCTCTTGTGAGTTCAACCGAGCGCGCAGCACTGCTCGATGCCGCAAGGCTTCAGGACCCCGGCGAGCAGGCGTATTGGGAAAGGGTCTACAAAAAAACAGTGATCCTTTCGCCTATCGACGCTCAGATTATTGTCAGGAGTATCGAACCCGGGCAGACGGTGACAACGAGCGATTCGCTTTTTGTTCTTTCCGACCGCCTGATTGTCAAAGCCTATGTCGACGAAACCGATATCGGCCGGATCGCCATCGGCCAGAAAGCCGACATCAGCCTCGATGCCTACCCTGATATCCGGGTGGGTGGAACGGTAGAGCATATTGACTATGAATCTCATCTTGAGAGCAACGTCAATATCTACTATGTCGATATCATTCCCGAAACAATTCCCGATGTTTTCCGTTCAGGTATGAGTGCTGATATCGGGATTACAGTTCAGGAAAAGCAGAACGCGGTTCTTCTGCCGATCGAAGCGGTGCAGACGGTTGATGGTATGACGGTCGTGCTTGGTGCGAGCGCCGACGGCATGAGCCCGGCCTCTTATAAGCCGGTGACGACCGGCCTTCAGGATGAGGAGCATGTCGAGATTGTCGATGGGCTTCAGGCCGGAGATATCGTTCTTTTGTCCGGCGGTTCCTTTGCGCTTCCTGTCAGCAATGGCGGCGGATCGAGTCCGTTCATTCCCCAACGAAGAAAACGATAGCGCAGCATGATCGAGCTGAAAGACATCTACCGGACCTATCAGATCGGGGAAAGTCCTGTCCGTGCGCTCAGAGGCGTTTCCCTCTCTGTATGCAAGGGAGAGTTCATAGCTATCATGGGGGCTTCGGGCTCAGGTAAATCGTCGCTGCTGCATATTCTCGGACTTCTTGACAAGCCGGACAGGGGCGACTACCTGCTGTCCGGTCGTAACGTCAAGACCATGAGCGAGGATGAACTGGCTTCCCTGCGCAACAATGTCGCCGGTTTCGTGTTTCAGCAGTTTCACCTGCTCAAGCGCATGAGCATTACCGATAATGTCCGCCTGCCGCACATCTACAGTGGCAGGAAAGGGGATTTCAGAAAAGAGGCAATCGAACGGCTTGCGACAGTCGGTCTTCAGGACCGTCTTGATCATTCCCCAAACCAGCTTTCCGGCGGAGAACAGCAGCGTGCAGCTATTGCCCGCGCTCTGGTGCGCGACCCTCTTATGATTTTTGCCGACGAACCCACGGGCAATCTCGATTCGAAGAACTCTGCAGAAATTATGCACATTCTCAAGCGTCTTCACGAAGAGGGTAAAACCATCATTATGGTGACGCATGAGAATGACATAGCAGCCTATGCTGATCGTATCATTATCATGCGTGATGGTCAGATTCTGAGCGATGAACGCAAAAGCGGCAGCGAAATTCCTGAACAGGACGCTGATAATGGGGTTGATGTTCGTGCGGATCTGAAAATTTCTTTATGGCGCAACGGTCGTTTCAGCGGATTTCTCCTGCAGGCGCTCCAGTCGATGTTGTCCAACAAGGTTCGCTCGTTTCTCTCTGTGCTCGGTATTCTTGTCGGCGTAGCATCGGTTATCGCCATGATGGCCCTTGGAGAAGGAGCCAAAGCATCGATGCAGGAACAGCTCAAATCAATGGGTTCTAACCTGCTCTCTGTTCGTGGCGGATCGGCAAAGATTCGCGGGGCAACCCAGGGCGCGGGAGCGGTTACCCGTTTCACCTTACGCGATGTTGCCGATATTGCGGCCTTGTCAAGCGTCGTCAAGCGTGCAGCGGGGACCGTCAGCGGCAGCGCACAGCTTGTCTATGCCAATAACAACTGGAGCACCTCTCTCGATGGTGTCGGCATACAGTACGGCGACATGCGCTCGTCGATCCCTTCCGTTGGTCGTTGGTTTACGACAGATGAGATCAGCAAACGTGAAAAAGTGGCCATTATCGGCGTAACGGTGGTCAAGGAACTTTTCGGAAACACCAATCCCGTTGGCAAGACCATCAAGATCAACAGGATCAATTTCAAGGTTATCGGCGTTGCCCCTGCCAAAGGCTTTGCCGGCCATCGCGACGCAGACGACGTTGTGATGATCCCCGTCTCGACAGCCATGTACCGTGTGCTCGGCAAGGACTATCTTGACGGTATTTACGTCGAAGCCGCCTCTCCGTCTTCGATAGATGCAGCCAAAACAGCTGTTGGGCAGGTGATCCGGAAACGTCACCGTCTGAAGGAGAGCGACGAATCCTTCTCTATCAGGGATATGACCGAGATCCAGCAGATGATGACCAGCACGACGGAGACCATGAGCCTCCTGCTCGGCTCGATAGCCGCTATCTCGCTTGTCGTCGGGGGTATCGGCATCATGAACATCATGCTGGTATCCGTGACCGAGCGCACCAGAGAGATAGGACTTCGCAAGGCGATAGGTGCCAGGAAATCAGACATCATGCTGCAGTTTATCGTTGAATCCGTCGGCATGACCCTCACCGGAGGTCTGATCGGCATCGCTGCCGGTGCAGGCGTTTCGTGGGCGTTATCAGTGTTTGCCGGATGGAGTGTCAAAACATCTCTCTTCTCCGTTCTTCTGGCTACAACGTTTTCCATGCTTATCGGTCTCTTTTTCGGGCTCTGGCCTGCAAGGAAAGCTGCCGACCTCAAACCTGTCGAAGCGCTGCGCTACGAGTAACCTCATCGCGACATCGCTTTGCCCTCTTTCTCAGCCGAATCTTATACATTTCGATGTTCCTTGCGATCTGAGTGCTTGCTTTTGTCGTTTAAAGAACTTTAAAAATCAAAAAGCAGATAAATAAAAGTAAATATTGCATTACGTGGTCGCACCACTATTTTGATTTTATGTTTGTTTGATTTATTATTTGCGCGTATACTTAATTAAATACCATGTATGAGTGACGCTGAAAAAACTGCCCGAATGTTCAAGGTT
>Ga0272443_10000551_pt1 | contig 66823 bp, 60 predicted proteins | sample SSMAcet12_FD_193581 | JGI IMG/M metagenome (GOLD analysis project Ga0272443, IMG submission 193581) | Marine sediment archaeal communities from Little Sippewissett salt marsh, Falmouth, MA, United States - SSM-Acet-12 | ecosystem: Environmental > Aquatic > Marine > Wetlands > Sediment ...
CGATTTATTCGGGGGTTTTTTTATGGGTGAATTCGAATGGTGAATCGTTGCTATGAGATTGCTCGTCGCTTCACTTTGGATGTAAATATATACATCGGGCTCCTTGACCTTCGCACTTTCCCCCTATCGGAAGCCTTTCAGGCATTTCCAACCTACACTTTTCCCCATTATATTTTATTATGATTATTCGGTGGTGGAGACAATCAGGTCGATTTCCTCGCCGACCTCAAGCTCGGTGGCTTCTTCGAATGATTGTTCCAGAACGGTCTCGGGAAGATAATTTTCATCGCGGACGCGGCTGACCAGTCCGACCCTTAATCCAAGTGCATCAAGCATCGTTACCGCTTCTTCAAGCGATCGACCGACAAGTCGCGGCATAAAGACAATACCGGATAAACTGCCGCGGTTAACCATCAGGTTAACCGGTGAGCCGATCGGGATTTCGGTTCCTGAGGCGGGATATGAAAAGACCACTACCCGCTCCGGTAGAGAATCGGAAAATGTCCAGGCGATATCGCCTAAGATTAAATTGGCCGCCTCAATGTTAAGTTTGGCCTGCCGCACCGAAAATTCGGCCAGCGGTGGTACAACGACATCTTTTTGCCCGATTGATACGACGACTTTGATAATTCGCCCCGATTTAACCATTGTCCCGCCCGCCGGGTATTGAGATAACACGGTGCCGGTTGGTTTATCGGGATGGAATTCTTCCGAGGTGACTTCGATACCAAGATTAACCATCTTAAGCATTTCGGTCGCCCCGTCGATTTCATAACCGATGACATCAGGCAGTTCGAATTCGGTTCCGTGACGGGTAATCAACGGCATAAAGAGAAAATCAAAAAAAAGATAAACAAACAGCAGAATAACAACCGGGATAATAATATAATTCAACGCCGTCCGTCGCCAGGTTGATTCTGGAAAAACTGTTTCAATAAACCGGCCGAATGTATTGTTTTCCGAAGTCTTCATATATATATGTTACAATTTTGAAGAACCGGAATCACCATTTTTTTTCAAAATCGGTTTTTTCTTCAACCGCGCCGCAAAGGCACCGCTGAGATTGGGTTTGTTAGGATAGGTTTTAATAAATCCGCGCTCGGTGACTATTTCGGGTCCGAAATAGTTGGCGGCTGATTCCAGTATATAATCGGGGTGACGAACCAGAAATTCCTCGACGATATCATCGTTTTCCTTACGAATAATGGTACATGTCGAATAAACCAGGACACCGCCCGGTTTGACCAGTCGGGCCGCCTTGTCAAGCATATTAGCCTGTAATTTGGCCAGTTTCTGAACGTCCTCAACCGTTTTAATCCATCGCAGGTCGCTATGTTTGCCGGCATTGCCCCATCCCGAACATGGAGTATCAAGCAGGACGCGGTCGAACGGGCCGCCTTTGAACTCTTTATTATCGGCCAGCACCGGATTCATAATCGTAACGCCCAGCCGCTGACTGTTCTCAATCATCAACTCCAGCCTCGGACGCGATTTATCGACCGCCGTAATCATCCCCTTATTACGCATCCGCGCCGCGGCATAAGTCGCCTTCCCACCCGGTGCGGCGGCCATATCGAGGACGCTCTGGTTTTGTTTGGGATTTAGAAGACGCACCGCCAGCCCGGCCGATTCATCCTGGATATAGAGTTTCCCCAAACTGAGAAGCTCGTCCCCGGGAGATATTCCGCCTTCTTCGAGATATATGAATTCGGGCAGATGTTTCGCCCGACTGAATTTTATCTGCCGTTCGTTTAACTCATTGGTGATTTCATTTATATTCGATTTAAAGGAGTTAACCCGAATCGACATTTTGGGCGGCAGGTTCATATTTTTAAGCATCTCCTCGACCTGACCGTATTTGAATTCGCTTAAACAGTAGGTCACGAACCAATCTGGATACGAATAATAGTCGGCCAGATAACCGGCCGGATCTTCGTTACGATCCCGGAAAACAACCCGTTCGGGATGCCTCAGAGCCGATCGCAATACCGCATTTACCAACCGCGCCCGGGAGTTATCGCAGAAAAAATGGGCCAGATTAACCGACTCCGAAACAGCGGCGGCATCGGGGATACGGTCGGTAAAAAAGAGCTGAAAAAAACCGAGTCGGAGGATATTTTGAAGCCGACCGGACATTTTTTCTGACGGTTTATTCAGGAAAAATTTTATATCGTGATCCAGGCGACGTTTCATTTTGATGGTGCCGTTGACCAGTTGTCTTATAAACCGAAGATCAAGCTGGCTGAAAAGACGCCCTTTTATAGTGCGATAGATGGCTTCGTCGGTCGATAATTTTTCTTTTTCGACATGCCCGATAATTTCGATAACAGCCGCTCGAACCGGATCGAATTTTTTATCCTTTTCCGCCAAACTTAAAACTCCATCGGTGTCAATTGTTCCCCGTTATCGTTTATATACAATAAATCCTTACGATGAATATCCAGGGCCGGTAATTCTTCCGGTGCAACGATGCCGGCGGCCTGAATAATTTCGGAAGGCCGCGCATATCCGGCATTGCCAACACCAAGCTCCATATATACTTTTGATGTCGATGAGTCGTTATCACCGACGCCTTTTTGAAAATCAAGTTTATAAACAGCCGGTCGGATATCAACAATTTTGGCATCATCTTTAGTCATACGCTCAATCTCGATTTTATCATTCGATAAAAGTTGTGTTAACTGCGCGTTGTAATCAATGTCGGTAAATAATCCTATTTCATAAACAGCCCGATTAAGTTTCGATGAGAGCGAGACTTTTTTATCGACGACCGGCCGCGCCTCGATGATATAATATCCGTCAGGCAATGAAGCATTAAGTTTGTCGGCCATCGGCGGCTGGAAGGGGCGCTCCAAAATCAGATCGAAATATTCGGCTTCGGAGGTATAGCCCAACTGCAGAGGCGGGCCGAATGATATCTTCAGATGCGGATGAAATCCCCGGGTATATTCAACAGGTATTTCCGAACGACGGATCGCCCGTTCGAATAGTCTGATATTATCCAGATGCGAAAGGTAGCGGGTTAATCCTTTGCGCCCCCAGCGAACGCGGATCCGGTTGACAGTCGGAATCGCGACTGCTCGTCCGGTCGCTTTTTTTCTGGAACGGCCGAAAGCTTCATCGTCGCTGCTTTGAGCCACAATCGGTTTAAACTCCTGTTTGGGCCGTTCGTGCTGTTGTTTTAATATAACCGAGGTGCGGTTCCGTTCTTTAATCAGATATTCCGCCGACTGGGTTAGTTCTATAAATGACCAGGGGAGTTCACTTTCAAACGACCGGCCCTTGAGATAATTTTCCGGATTTATATTATTCTGCTCAAATGCTTTTTGCCAGAGACTGAAATCAAAATATTCGGTCCAACCGTCAAAGCGACAACCGAGATTATAGGCGGTCTCGATAACCTCACCAAGCTCGCGTCCGCCGCGCCCGAAGATACCTTCGAGGTAAGACAACTCAGGATTACGAAGTTTGATATTGATATTGAAGCTTCGAGTTTTGCGCTTGATATATTCATTTTTGGCACGAATCTCATCGCGGGAAGGCTGATTATCCCATTGAAACGGTGTATGGGATTTCGGCGAAAATGGCGAAATCGTGATATTGATAATATTTTTTCCCTTCACTTTCCGGGCGATGAAAGAGACATCGCGAATCATTTTAACGATACCTTCAATATCTTCATCGGTTTCGGTCGGCAGGCCAATCATGAAATACAGTTTTACCAGATTCCAACCTTTTTCAAAAATAAGACGGACGGTATCATACAGGTCATCCTCGGTGATATCTTTGCGGATAACCTCACGAAGCCGCGCGGTACCCGCCTCGGGTGCGAATGTCAGACCGGTTTTACGGGTGGTTTTAACAGCATCGGCCAAATCCGGGGTGAAAGTATCGGGACGTAACGACGGCAGCGACAGGGCTACTTTGCGGCGCTGTAAACTGTGGGAAAGCTGAACCATCAGCGAGGTAATATCTGGATAATCGGAGGATGACAGAGATAGCAGCGAGACCTCGTCGTAACCGGTCAGCGGTAATAACTCCATAATTTGCTGAGTGATTTCTTCTGTCGGGCGAAGACGTACCGGTTTATATATCGATGTCGCCTGGCAGAAACGACAGCCACGGGGACAGCCGCGCATAATTTCGATTGTCAACCTATCATGCACAGTTTCTATAAGCGGGACAATCGGCGGTGAAGAGTAATACTCCCGTTTAAGTATTTTTGTTTTGGCCCCTTTTATTTTTTCGGGGACAAAATCATAAAGCGGTTTATGCGTAGTCTCGTCATAAAATTGCGGGACATAAACCGAGGGGATTTCACGGACAAGCTGTTCCAGTCTTTCGCGGCGCGGAAGTTGTTTATTACTGTTCAGTATCTCCAAAAGTTGTATAACGTTGTCCTCGGCCTCGCCGATAAAGAAGAAATCGAAAAATTTCGAAATCGGTTCCGGATTATGCACGATCGGCCCGCCGGCGGCAACAAGTGGGTGCTCTTCGGAACGGTCGGAACTGTTAATCGGGATTCCGGACAGGTTTAGCATATTGAGGATATTGGTATAGACCATCTCGTAGGCGAGCGAAAAACCGATAAGGTCGAATTGGTTTAACGGGCGAAAATTTTCGAGACTGAATAAAGGAATATTTTCACGGCGGAGAATCACCTCGGCATCGCGGTCGGGTGCAAAAAAACGTTCGCATGCAAAACGGTTGTCGGAATTGATGATATGGTATAAAATCCGAAGACCCATATTGGACATACCGATTTCGTACAGATCGGGATAACCGAGAGCGACTTTAAATAAGTTTTCGTCCGGTTTGGTTATCTGTCCCGGTTCGCCGCCGATATAGCGTCCCGGTTTTATTACGAATGGAAAAAATTTTCTTTGTAACAGGTGCTGCATATTCTAATCGAATATAAAAAAACCCGCCTGAAAAAGGCGGGATTTTTCAAAAAATTTTCGGATCAGCCGTAAATTTCCGAATGATTGCATTTACAGACGCCGACATTGGTCGTGCGGAATTTCCAGCCGTTTTTGGAGCGTTCGGCTCGAGTGTATTTAACAAAAGTAATCACCTGTTCGCAAACAGGGCAGAATACTTCGTCCTTTTTCTTACTGGCTTTATCCGCGAAGCTTTGCTTCTTGGCCATCGCTATACATCTCCTCTACAACAAGACTCTCGTCTTCGATTTCATTAATCTCGTCTTTCACAGCCACCAAAAGGGCTGTCACCTCGGATAATATACGAAAATCGAGATTATCCGCAAACTGATTTTCGGCCGTTTTAAAAAAACCTGAAGCGGCGCGGTAATCTTTATTTCTCAGCGCTTCAAGAGCCTGATAGTAGGCTTGCTCGGGGTGACTCATTTATCGGCCCCCTTCAGTCGCGTCTGTTCGACATCTTTGAGTCTTTTAACAAACGGTTCAACCTTGTAACCGTTTGATTTTAAATAATATATCATCGATCCGGCCAGATGCGCATACATCGGGTCAGCCTTCAATTCGGCCGATTTCAAAATATCATCCAAGGCCGACAAAAGATGCATATCCTCGAATTCGCCCGAATTAATATACTGGCTTTCACGAGAGAGGATTTCCATAAATTCTTTAAGCAGATTTTTATCAGTCGTTTTCCGCTTTAATTTTAAAATTAGTCTTCTTTTGGGAACCACTCCCCGCTCGCGCCAGTCATCAATTTTTTCGGATAACTCTTTCGATTCCGGATCGGAATCATCCAGTCCGGTTCTTATATTTCCTAAGAAATTAGCTATTTTAGTGATATCGTCCTCGTTCAAACTTCTTGATTCCAGCAGGCGTCCGTTTTTCGAAAACCAACTGGACAATTGGTTGTTTACATATCTTCCCCGCAAAGAAGAACCTGCGATTTCGTCAAGCGTTTCGACAGTTCTCGTTCCATCAACAGTTTTCTTCTCCGGCTCGACCGCCTCGGACAGGAAATTCTCAAGAGTCGCTTCCAGCTTCTTCAATACTTCGTGGCGGCTCAATTGTCTTCCTCCGAATTAATTACAGAAAGTTGTTCATCGGTCAACCGTGAATTGGTCGGTGTCGTTAGTTTTTGGATAGTAGTTTTTTCGTTGGTTGATTCAGGACGACGGTGCAGGTATTCATCGAATAAACGACTAACCCGGTCAATCATCACCGATAGTCGATCGGTTTCTTCCTCGCCCCGCTTGCCGGTTTCGGTCACAAGACCGGCCAATTTTAAAGCGGCCAATTTTTGAACCGTCTCCATTTGCGGCAGGTTAGAAATTTCGATAATCTCGTTAATAGTTCGATGCCCGTTCACCAACGCCAGAAGGTTCCATTCGTCGGATTGGAACGACAGATCGGTTTTTCGCTCAATCGGTGTCGGGGCAATAGTCAGCACCTGTTCGAAATCGGAAAGCGCCTCACGGGCACGATTGATTTCGTCGATACGACGGTACCCCTCCAGTATCGCATTTTCCACCGAAATATTAACGGTAATCTCTTCCTGAGTCGGATACTGGTTTTCATAAAATTTAAATGTGCCGCCGTTCCATGCCAGCAGCGAATAAATTAGTTCTTCGACCTGCGACCGGACAACATCCTCCAGATCGGCGCGATCGATGTACTGCTTCTCCATCAAAATCTGTCCCAATCTTTTGGAGGAAGCTTTTTTGGACTGAGTAGCGACAGCATCATCAAGCTGGTCGGAGGAGATTAATCCTCGTTCTTTGAGAAGCTGTCCGAGATGATATGTTTTACGCGGCCCGTAGCCGTAAATAATCTGCCCCTTTTCGAAATAGATCATGACGATATCGTCATCTTTTTGAATCCCGAGCGTCCCGGTCTTACGCCCATTGGCAATCAACTGGAAAATCTCGGGAAGCGTAAATTGTCCCACATTTCCTTGTAATACCTGTTCCATCAGTACCCCGGATTTTTTTGGTTCGACGGAATAATATACTCGGTTGAAAAATTTGTCAAATAATGTTTTTGGATAGGTGTAAAATATAAATAATAATCAATCGTTTTTGTGAATTGTCGCGCGGAGATTGCCACGTCGTTCCCCCGATAAATCAGGGGAACTTCTCGCAAAGACAAGGGCAGGGATATTTTTGGATAGATGCAATTATTAACAATTCACGGCCGCATGTACCCGTTAAATCGGGGCATGATCGGCCGCATTTTTAAAATAGCCTGATGAAAATATTAATTCCTCAGCGGGGGGCCGCAGGCGGTAAGCCAGTCTTCGCAGGTGCATGGGGGCGGTCCGTCCAGATATAAATTACTTATTATATAAGTAATATCAAAAATATTACAGACACAATCGCTATTGGGATCACCACTGCACAGTTCGTACGGAATCGGAGCCGGACCATCAAGATACAGATAGCTGATAATATATGTTATATCGAAAATATTAAGGGTTTCATCGCCGTTGGCATTACCCGGTTCGCAGTCGCACGAGTTACACAGTTTGACAACGAAGTTATCGGCCCCACCGTCGTTATAGCTGTCGTCATAAGCATCCTCGACGGGAAAGTCGGATGACTGGGTCCATCCGGCCAGATATACGCAATATCCGGTATCAATGTCGATAGCGGAAGCGCCATCCCCATCCGAGCCGCCGATATAGGTGCTGTATATCAAACCATCGCCCGCGGCGGAAAATTTGATCACAAAAATATCGTTGCTTCCGTCAAGGCTGTTATCGTACGGGTTTTCCATCGGAAAATCGGATGAACTTGTCTGCCCCGCTATATAAGCGCAGCCGGAATCATCGACAACGACAGAATTTCCGTAATCGTCGGACATACCACCCAGATAGGTACTAAAGGCCAAACTGGTTCCTTCGTAATCGAATTTGGTCAGATAAGCGTCGAATGTCCCACCGCCGAAACCGCTGTCATAAGGATTTTCGGTCGGAAAATCGGTTGATTCGGTGGTTCCTGTCACATAGGCACAACCGTTTTGATCAACCGCGATTCCCTCACCGACTTCATTGGTGCTTCCGGCCAGGTAGGTACTGAATATCAAGGCATCACCGGCGGTGGATAATTTCGTTACAATAGCGCTGCCATAACCGGCGAAACTGCCGGCAATTGGTTTTTCGAGCGGGAAATCGGTTGAAAAGGTCTGACCGGCGATATAAACGTAACCGTCACCATCAACAGCAACAGATTTCCCGGTCTCCTCGAAAGTACCGCCGAGAAACGTACTGAAGACCAGTGTATTTCCTGCCGAGGACAGTTTGGTTACGATGGCATCATTATAGCCGCCGCCAAAATCATTTTGATAGCCGCTTTCAGTCGGAAAATCGCTCGATTCCGACCAGCCGGTGATATAGGAACAATAGCCGTTATCAACCGCTATATCATAACCACCGTCGGCATACTCACCCCCCAGATATGTACTATACGAAAGCGAATTACCATCCGATGATAACCGGGTTATAAAAATATCATTTCCGAAACCGGTATAGCTGTCGTCGTAGGCGTTTTGTGTCGGGAAATCGGACGACGATGTTACCCCGGTTATATAAGCGCGGCCGCTGTCATCAACCGTTACACCGAAACCGGTTTCCCCGCTTGTACCGCCGAGATAAGTGCTGTATATAAGCGAGTCCCCGGAGGCCGACATTTTAGTAATAAAAACGTCACCACCGTTTAAGATACTGTCGTATGGATTTTCCGTGGGGTAGTTGGATGATAATGTCCAGCCGGTCAGATAGGCACAACCCTGATTATCGACAGCGATTCCAAAACCCTGGTCATTGCCGGCGCCGCCAAGATAAGTACCATAAGTAATAATCGGATCGATAATCAGCGGAAGATTCGGATTATATTCCGATAGCAGCTTAAAACCGACAATGTTATTGTCCGAAAGGGTGAAAGCTGCTTCAAGTTCGTGTTTCTGATAATTGTCGATTTGATACACGAACGGTTTCTGCTCGATAATTTCGTTCCAATCGGTTTGAATAAGTAAATCGCCGGTTTCGCCTATCGACAGCGATTTAACACCGGTATATTTTAATTGAATCATCGACGGATAGGCTGAGGGCGCGAGAATAAAATCGTACTCAACATTTTTACCGTTGCCGTAATATTTCAAATCGATACCGAGATATATGTTTTGATAAACAATCGAGCGGTAGCTGGGGACATCGGTGAACCATCGGTTCGGATCGTTACCGATGAAATAATTGCTTTTATAACTTGTTTGTTCCCTACCGGTTATTTCGGCATCCGTGTTGGCATCTACCAAACTAACCTTTATTATTCTAAATTCCAGATTATTTGAGAGGTTATGATAACGATTATATTCGGCATGCGGATCATTGGGACGGGCGCCGAAATTATTCGATATGCGGGTTAATTGGTAAGAAATATCGTTTTGACCGAACCAAATTGCGGTCTTGCCGGTTTCGGTCCGAAATGATACTTTTGAATCCCATTGCCCTTGGTTTTCGGTAAATGTTAATGGTCGAGAAAAACGAGTTGTGGTATCGGCCGATATACCACTAAAAACACACACAACCCAAATTAAAATCAGCCAACAATATCGGGCTCTGTTTATATTTTTTTTCATAGTCGCCTCTATTGGCAGGTATTAACTCGTGTTACTTCTCAATTATATTACGGGCTTTCATTCCGACTATTCTGCGGTTTTGTACAATTTTATTATCGGGCACAATTCAAGAAAAAAACAGCATAGATACCAAATCCCGCAATAATTTATAATAATATAATGGATGGGTTTTGTCAATAAGAAAGCGGTTTGCGGCAGGTATGTTTATCGTTGTAAGTTATTTCTCCAGTTCTTCTTCGAGCGCGGGGATAAGCGAATCGAGATTATACATCGCCGGGGTTTGTGACTGGTATTTTTTGTATATTTCAAGCGCTTCACGTTTTTTGTTGACGTCCTCGGACATACTGAGAATGTTGGCCAGGTTTATCCAGACCGATATGTTATCCTGATTAATAGCGAGACTGCTTCGGAAATTTTCTTCAGCTTTGTCGTAATTACGAAGGTTAATATACATTGTCCCAATATTAGCATAACTTTCTTCGCTGGGCCCGAAACGTTCTATAGATTTCTCCAGATAATCGATAGCTTCCTGAAATTTACCCATCTGCCCGAGAATAATCGACAGATAGAAATAGTAATTGGCGATGTTCGGGTTATTGTCGAGTGCCATCTTGTAATACTGTACCGCCAGAATATAATTACCGACCCGGTAGTTAAAATCGGCCAACTGCGGCCAGTACATTTTTTCATTATCGCCCGATGCAACCAAAACGGCGATAGCGCGAAGGGCGCATTCGTAATCTTCGAATTTCGGACATAGCTGAATCAATTGTTTGTTTATATCACGATCGCGAGGATAAAGCACTTTGGCGCGTCGAATGTACACCATCGCCGAGTCATACAAATCCAGCTTCGCATAGCTGACGCCCAGGTAATACAGGAAATCACGATCCGAAGGCAGAGCTTTTAAACCAAGACGGCAATAATTTACCGCCTCGTTGAAGTTTTTTAATTCATAAGCATGTATACCCTGCTGTTTGAGCAGGGCGGTATCGACCGGCTCCTCGCCGCATCCAGAAATCAACAAAAGTATCGGCAGGATCAGCAACCCCGATGAAATATAGAACATTACATTTTTCATTCTGGTTGATAATAACCAAAAACGGCTTGATTTTCAAGAGGCTTTAAAACATTTTGGCACAGATGAACAAACCGCTTTTTATTCTCTTTTGCCTTTGCTTATATGCTTTTATGCCGGTATCTGCCGAAAATCGCATACTGGAGAAAGGTGATATCGCCATTTATATTAAATATCCGGAGATGCCGAATCGGATGGAGTTTTCCGGCGAAAATCTGGCCAACTGTTTGAAAAATCATCTTGATTATTATCTCTGGTATAAAGAATGGGATTTTCAATATATACAAGCTGACAGATCATATGATATAGATCTATTGATTAGTCAAACCGGTTATAGTCGTTACCGGTATTTGCTTTATCTGGAATATAAGGCCGAGCTTGATCAGGACAGACTTGGATTAGAATTAAATATCAGCTTTATCGATTTGAAAAGCGGTAAACGAATTCTGGATCAAAAAATATTTGAAGGTAAAGGCGAGACCGATTGGATAAATATACCTGAAAATATCCCGCCTGATGTAAGCTTTATATCTCATGAACCGCCCGATTATGTTATTAAAAGAGTATTGTCTGAGACATTTGAATTTCTTCCTGTATATAAACGCGAGACATATGCAATTACGCGTGATTTGCCGGTGTATCTGGTTATCGATCAGAAAGTGCGCGAGGATACGACCGGTCGTGAGTACGATATGCTGATTACAGCCCTTGAGTATGTCTCGAATGCGCTTCGAGAACAGGTTGGTTTTGGTATTCGAATCTGCGGGGTGGAATATATCGGCGCCCGCAGTTTGACATTTTCGCATATTCAACCGCTTTTTAAATCATTGATTTTAAGTCTTCCCCAAAGACAGGATACCATCACCATCGGAATTTTTGAGCCGGATGATCCGGTGCGCTTTTATCAAAAAGGTTTTACTGATCAGATCGGTTTATCTGATATGGTAAAGAGGAATATATTAATAGCCTCGTTATCGCCGCCAAACAATGAAACAGCCGGGTGGAAAGCGTTTATGAACGGTCATTCGATATTACATGAGATCGGGCATCTGCTGGGAGCGATACATGTTTCTGATTTGAATTCGATTATGAACACACATACGACATGGGTCGGATCGATTGAATTCGATAGCTTAAACCAACTGATAATAAATTCGTACGGCAAGACAGGATTCGAGGCGGATGATATTGCGGAGCACATTGAATTTTGGGCTGATTGTATTAATCGTAGTGGATATAAAAAATCTGATTTCCCGGTTTTCTTTTATGATTACATGGAAGCCAACAAGCTTGAGATTGATGAGGTTGATTTCGGAATCGGCAATAAGGGAAGATCAATCGAATATGCCGTCGAGGGATACCGGCATCTTATTGAAAAACAACAGGATTCCGCCGAATTATGTTTTTATCGGGCATTGAATTACGATTCGACGCAGGCGACGATCCATTATTATTTATCCAAAACAACCGGTCGAAATTTGTCAGAGCTGCATCTTAAGAAGGCGGCCGACCTGGGCTTTTATAAAGCTGTTTTTGAGCTGGTTCGCTCTCAGTTTAAATAAAAAAAACGCTAATAAACCTGTTGACTTAAAGGTATTACTTCGTAATAATACTTGCGTGAGCAAGTATTTGAATACATAAGGATTGGCGACAATGAAAAACAACAAAACAGAAATTATTACATTTAAGGTTGATGATGCATTGCTGGCAGCGATGGAAGGTATTCCCAATCGGTCCGAATTTATTCGGGCGGCGGTTCTTCAGGCGCTCGATTCGGCCTGCCCGTTATGTCGCGGTACCGGGATTATGACTCCGGATCAAAAAAGCCATTGGGATTCATTTGTGATTGATCATAAATTAAAAGAATGCAAAGACTGCCATGCGCTGCATTTGATATGCACCAATAAACCGAAGAAAAAATCTTCGAGGAAAACAAAAAAATGAACTCTCCAAAATTAAATATAATTTGGCTTATCCTGATGACGGTCCTTGTTCTTGCCGGTCATCCGACCGTGGTGGATGCGCGGGATAAGGTCAATGTTTTTGTCTCTATTACGCCGCAGGCTTATTTTGTCGATAGAATCGGCGGTGATTTGGTACATACCGAGGTGCTGGTCGGGCCGGGACAGTCGCCGGAGACTTATGACCTGACGTTTCTTCAGATGTCCAAACTGGCCGCATGTGATGTATATTTTCGGATCGGAGTGCCATTCGAAAACCATCTGTTGGGTAAACTATCGAAAAACATGCCCGACCTGAATATTTCAAACAGTGTTGAGAGTATTAAACTTCGGGTGATGGAGAACACGCTCGACGAGAACAATCATGCGCATGATGCAACTCATGCGCACGGTGCCACCGATCCGCATGTCTGGCTCGATCCGTTGTTGGTAAAAGTTATTGCGGAAAATATCTTTAATGAACTAAGCCGTATCGATCCGGAACATAAAAACAATTACACCATAAATTTGACCGCCTTCTTAAATGATCTGGACAGCCTCGACAAAAAAATAGCGACAACTCTTGAACCGTACAAAGGTGGCTCGTTTATTGTATTTCATCCTACTCTGGGTTATTTTGCCGACCGGTACGGATTAAAACAGATGGCGGTGGAGATCGAGGGTAAGGAGCCGGGCGCTCGGCAGTTGGTTGAACTTATCGAGATTGCCGGGGAAAGCGGTGCCAAAACAATTTTCGTCCAGCCGCAGTTCTCGAGCAAGAGCGCCCGACGAATCGCCGAGGCGATCGGCGGTAATGTCGAGACGCTCGATGGATTGGCATACGATTATTTTAGCAACATGAACGATATTACACGTAAACTAACCGAGGGATTTGAAATTGGAAAGCGATAAATCGGTAATTTCTATCGAACAACTTTACTTTTCGTACAACTCGGCGTTGGTCCTCGAGGATGTCTCGCTGTCGGTGAAGGAGAAAGATTTTATCTGGATTGTCGGTCCCAATGGTGGCGGCAAAACGACCCTTCTTAAATTAATGCTCGGATTGCTCACACCTAAAAAAGGTAATGTGCTGGTATTTGACAAACCACCATCCGAGGTCCGTTCGCGGATGGGTTACATGCCGCAGGTCGCTAATCTTGATCCGAAATTCCCGGTTAATACCTTCGATATCGCCCTGATGGGGCGTCTTGGCAACGGAACACGGTTCGGCCCGTTTCGCCAGCGCGATAAAGATGCGGCCGAGCGGGCGCTTAAAGAAACCGGGCTATATGACCTGCGTAATCGTCCTTTTTCCGAACTGTCGGGCGGGCAGCAGCGGCGCCTTCTGATTGCCCGCGCTATCGCCGGAGATCCTGATATTCTGATACTTGATGAACCAACCGCCAATCTTGATCTGGTAGTCGAGAAAGAGCTGTTTAATATTTTAAAAAAGCTGAATGAACGGTTGACTATCATTATGGTGTCGCACGAACCGGCATTTGTGCTGGAGTTCGTCAAACGGGTAATATGTGTCAGCCGCAAAGTATCGGAGCATCCGACCTGCGAAGTTGACGGACAGTTTATGGGTGACCTGTACGGTGGCGAGTTGCGTATGGTCCGTCATGACCAGCATGTGCACAAAAAGGAAAAGCATGACTGAGTTTATAAACGCCGCTTTTAAATATCCGTTTTTGCAGTACGCACTATTGACCGGACTGCTCGCCTCGGTTGCTTGTGGTATTATCGGATCGTACATCGTCACCCGAAGAATCACATACATCGGCGGCGGTATCGCACATAGTGTGCTCGGTGGAATGGGGGCGGCGTACTTCCTGTCGGTGGTGTACGGGTGGACATCACTGCAGCCGTTATACGGTGCCGTGATTGCCGCCTTGATATCCGCCGTTATTATCGGTCTGGTCTCGCTTCGCGCCAAACAACGCGAGGATACTGTCATCGGTGCCGTCTGGGCAATCGGTATGGCGGCTGGTATAATTTTCATTGCGAAAACACCCGGATATAACGAAAACCTGATGAGCTACCTGTTCGGCAATATCCTGATGGTGACCCCGTCCGATTTGTGGTTGATAGGTTTACTCGATATTATTGTCGTTGTGGTCGGGCTTCTGTTTTATCATCAGTTTCTGGCGGTATGTTTCGACGAGGAGTTCGCGCGGGTGCGGGGAATCAATGTCGATTTTTATTATTTGATATTGTTATGTCTGACCGCATTGACGGTGGTCATACTGGTGACAGTGGTCGGGATTGTGATGGTGATTGCACTATTGACATTACCGGTGGCGGTCGCGACATATTTTAGTAAGACCTTATGGCGTACTATGATATTGGCGACGATATTCAGTATTCTGTTTATGTTTTTCGGATTGGTGATAAGCTATACTCCCAATCTTCCCGCCGGCGCGACGATTATATTACTCGCCGGCGCAACATATCTGTTGGTCGCAATAGGCAGTTCGGTAATCAGACGGTAGATATTTTATTTCACCCGATTATATCATCCTCCATTTCCAGTAAAAAACGTCATTTATTGTCGCAATTACCCAAAAAATTCCTTGTAACCGATTGTGATTGTTACTAGTCCAATGAATTGGGTTCGTATCGCATATTTTAACATCTTTTTTTTCATTCGCTACCAATTCGATACATTTTTTGTATCATACCCGCAGATATTTTGTTGTGAAGTTTCTGGTTATGAATTAAGAGCCGGTAGTAACGCGCCAGTTGGCGATAGACAAAAAGTTCATGCGAAGAATTAATATTAATTTGTATTCTGGAAGCAAACATATCTGTACCCCTGTGTTTTTAATAGGAGGGGAGATTGAATTTAACATTGAATTTGTGGGGAAAGTGGATTGATTTAATCGAAATTGGGGCAGACTTTTTTGGAGTCTGCTGGCCACAAAATGGAGTTTCATCGCTTACTATTCCCCCGGATGTTAATCTCATCTTCAAGCGACGCCAGACCTTTAATAATTTCTTCAAAGCCCGGAATTTGGCCAAATAACATAGCTTTCATTGATTCATAATCCTTCTTCAGTTTCTCTAAGTTGTGTCCAGCCGGACTCAATTTCAAAGTGCCGGGTTTGGCATCTTCGTATCTGGCCCAGGCGCTTCGGAATAACTTGATTTTGAATTTTGCCACATCCGCCAGGAGTTCAATCTGTTCGAGAGCTTTCTGCATCACGTCTGTCTTGCTAAGCCGAAACAGATCATAGTAATGTCGCGAGTATCTAAGAGGAAGTTGCTTTCCCACATCCCTATGTGCTTCCTGATGGAGTATGGTCGCCTTTTCCCAGAATGTGCGCTCCGCGCTTACCGTCCGAACTTCGGTATACGCTTGATTGAATTGCTGAGGAAACTGTTCGGCTGCATATGATTGGATTTTGACGAGCTCGTTTGGTTCGTGCAGCGCTTTTGGCCCAATCTCAAGGATTATCTCTGGCCGAATATACCCGATCGAAAAGGAGCGCGGATACTCAATACTCACGACTTGCTTATCTTGCATTATCAAGACTTTGTCACCCAGACGATCCTTCAGTTCCTCTTGAAGAATCGGGACGAAGTTAGACTGCAGAAACTGGACAGCCTTTTTGCTCACTTCATCACAGAATGCTGTTTGCTTTTTACTTGACCTGTCCTGAAACGCTTCTTCCTTTGTGCAACCCAAAAGTTTCCAGTCAATGACTAAATCGACGTCTTCAGAGAACCGTTCAATTGCTCCATACGCTTTGGAAAGGCTTGTACCACCTTTGAAAATCAGCGTATCTTTCCATCGGCTGTCCTGAAAGAGATAATCCAGTACCCAGCATACCCAGAAATCCTTTTCGATAATAGACTCACGAATTCCCATGCTTTGGCTGGTTTCCCTGAAGAGGTCTTTTCTGTCTTTCTCTGGCAAACGTGCAACATCTTGCATCAATCAACCCCATTCTCTTTTGCGAGTTGTTTGATTATCTCATAAACCCAAGACGTTATGTAGCGTGCCTCCCGGGCGGCCCGCTTCCGGTCTGTCGCGCTCAGGCTGTTTATCAGTTTAGTTATTGTCATCTGACTGATGTTCTTCTCGCCAAGGGTCTTTAGCGCCTGGACAAGTAGCGCCGTTTTAGAGGAAAGTTTTGTAACCTCCTTATTGGCCCTGTGCTTGAAGACAAGCGTACCGCCGCTGCTGTCGGAAGTAGTTTTAGCACTGACGCCGGCGTTGTTCTTGTCGTCGTCATCGCTGCCGCCGGTGTGCCATTTATATGTCTTTGAAGGACCGTCACTGAAATACTCCCATGTTGCCGGCACCTGAGTAGAAAGCCCAAGTAGATTCAGGGCTGTCTCGCCGGACGGCAGAATTGTCCACCCATATGCTCTAGCTATGGCCCGAGCGATAGCATCAGGATCCGGGCTGGCCGGGGCGTCGAGCACTTTACTGTAGGCTGGATACTCGTAGACCCCTCTCATGAGACGGCGAATTTTCCCGTCCTTAACCAGACGCGTAAGTGTCTTTCTGATGGTCTCGTGGCTGGCAATATCAAGAAAGTTTTTTGGAGTAAAGACGTGACCCCTCCCATAGCCATAAATCCTTGTAATTACTTGTTGTATCTTATCTTGCGTCATAATAATGGCATCCTTATTGTCACGAATAATAGGTGTTTTTCGTGACAGGGTCAAGCCCTTTTTATTACCTTTTTTGCCCCCTATAACTATAAGCTTCTCACGTTCTCCAGCCCGTACTGTTGGAAAATTGCGGTGAAAATGGTCTTGGCAACGTCGTTTTCTGTACGTCTTCAGAACCTTTCGGACATTTTCGTTTAAAAAATAAGAGACATATTTCCTTTTCGCAAGTCATTTAAATCACTGCCGTTTCGTACTTTTTTAAATTATGATATTTTCTCAATCGCATCGTTTCTTTTTTGATTCTATCTCGCTTCGACAGGATCTTCGACACGGCTCGCTGACCTACGCCCCTTCCCGCTTTTCGCTACGCGGAGATTGCCGCTGGCTTTTCAATCGTGGCAGAACCACATCGTCCCGATACTGAAGTATCGGGACTCGGGTTCTTCCCTACACTTAAAATATGCTGAGGATACACCGATCACACAGTACAAGTATCTCTACTACTTTCGATGCACCACCGTTGCGGAGGCCTGGGCGGTGGGCATGATGCGCAGTTGATTAATATTCACATGCGGCGGGCGGGTGGTACAGAACAGAACCGCTTCGGCGATGTCTTCACCGGTCAGCGGTTTAAGACCGGTGTACACATTTTTGGCTTTCTCTTTGTCGCCATGAAAACGAACCTGACTGAACTCGGTCTCGACCATCCCCGGATCAACCGCACTCACCCGCAGAGGAGTATCGACCAGATCAATCTGCATCCCCCTGGTAAGCGCATCAACCGCATGTTTGGTGGCGCAGTACACATTACCGCCGGGATACAGTTCGTGCCCGGCAATCGAACCGATATTGATTATATGCCCCTTGTTCCGTTTGACCATCAGTGGCATAACGGCGCGGGATACATACAGAAGCCCCTTGACATTGGTGTCAATCATCTCCTCCCAATCCAGCAGTTCGCCCTCGTGGAGTTTGGCAAGACCGCGACTGAGACCGGCGTTATTTATAAGCACATCGATTTTTTTCCAGGCGGCGGGGATATTGGCGATTTTCTGATCGACTTCGTTCTGGTGGCGAACATCGAGTCTTATAATCAGAGTTTCGGTCTTATATTTGTTTTTCAGCTTTTCGGCCAGTTTAACAAGTTTTTTTTCGCGACGGGCGGCGAGAATCAATCTGGCCCCCTCACGGGCGAAAACTTCGGCGCAGGCAAGGCCGATACCGGCCGATGCCCCGGTGATAAAGACAATTTTGTTTTTTATCGAAATCATATTTTAAGACTCCTTTTTTCGGACGTGTCGTGTTCAAATTTAGCACAACCCGGGTGGCCTGTCAAGTCGCGCGGATCGGCGATTTGTTTGTTAAATATTGGTTTAAATCGAAAACAATGGGATTTCGCCTATTTTTTTAACATTTAACAATTTTTAAAGAGTATGTCACACGTAACCAGCCCGCTAATTAAGATGTTACAATACAACAATATACATGAAATTATAAGAAATATCTCTGGTGACTGCGGGAAGGCATATTTTCTGCAAATCTATACGGCCAAACTGTTTTTGTTAATTTTCGCCGGTTCGGGTCGATAAAGGGAAAGAGTCGCTACGGGGCTTTCGTCCGAACCGGGACGGGAGGTTACCGATGGCGCCGAAGAAGAAAGATACTTATGTGATGCCAAGGAAGCTGTATTGGCATCTATACAGCCTGCAGAATCTTAACAGCGAGAAGTTTATTAAGGTTGTGAACAAGATTTTGAGGAAAGAATACCGGCTGATAAAATAATGATTTTTGAGCCGGTGGAAGTGTAATTTTTGGTTGACAACCGCATACTTAGCGCCTATTTTGGGTCGAATTTTGGGGTCGCTGAATATAGACCTCGGTTGGAAAAACAGTATTTTAGCAGGATAAGATGGCAAAAAAACTATCGTTCATGCTGATTCCGGGAAGTCGCGATAAGCTGCGACAGTTCAGTATATCGTACGGTTTTATCATTTCATGCGCCGTTATCGTTGTTTTTCTTTTTATCGCTAATATTTATCTGACCAATTCATATATGAAATCGCGGGCCTCAGCCGAGGAGATGACTCGTCTTAAGGTCGAGAACGAGCTTTTGACCGATAAGTATGCCGAGTTAAAAGATGAAGTGACTCAAATATCGGGTGTTTATAACGATCTGGTCGAGAAAGAAATCGTGATACGTAATATTTTCGGTTTGCCTGAAATCAGTACCGACGAACGTCAGCTGGGTATCGGTGGTCCGGGAAATAAGGTATATAAGAATCTGTCTATGGCGGTACAGATGGCGCGTTCGACTGAGATGGAGGTTGATGCGCTTTTACGTCTGGCCAATTTCGAGAAAGAAAAGTACAACGAAGTTTACGATATTCTCGCCGAGAAAAAATCGATTCTGGATCATACCCCGTCAATCCTCCCGGCGCGCGGTTATCGTACTCGTGGATTCGGGATGCAGAGTGACCCATTCACCGGTTATAAGCGGTTCCATGCCGGAATAGATATCGGCAACAAAACCGGGACACCGATTTATGCCACTGCTGATGGTGTCGTTCAATCGACCTCTCGGGGAAGCGACCTGGGCAAGCTGATTACTATCAATCATGGTTACGGGTACAAGACAAGGTACGGTCATCTGAGTAAGATTGAAGTCAAGCGCGGTCAGAAAGTCCGTCGCGGCGACCTTATCGGTCTGATGGGTTCGACCGGCTATTCGACCGGTCCGCATCTGCATTACGAAGTTCGAAAAGACGGCAAGGCGGTTAATCCGCTGGAATATATTCTGAATAAATAATCGCTTGTTTTTTACTTTCTCTAAACAACTGAATCATGGTTTATAAAGACAGAATAATTGTATCGGCCTGTCTGGCCGGTGAGAAATGCCGTTATGACGGTAAATCCAAGCCACATCCGGATATTGTCAAGCTGGTAAATGAGGGGCTGGCGATTCCATTGTGCCCGGAAGTTCTTGGCGGTTTACCGGTTCCGAGAGATCGTTCAGAGATTGAAACGGGCGATGGAGATACCGTTCTGGAGGGAAAAGCGAGGATTACCACCGATTCCGGGAAAGATGTCACTGAGGCATTTATTAAAGGCGCGCAGGAAGTCCTGAATATTGCCCAACAAGAGAATATCAGAAGAGCGATACTCAAAGCGAAATCGCCATCATGTGGGGTTACGGTTATCGTAAAACAGGGGCAACATGCTGATGGCATGGGGGTTACCGCGGCGCTTTTAAAAAAACATCGAATTTCATTAGAAGAAATCTGATTGGTTTCGTATAGATAAAAGGTCATTAATTACTTTTTTGTGAACCCTTTCCGAAATTCCGGGAACTCTCGGCCCGGTTGTGTGTTTCATTACATAGTGGATTAAATAAGTCTTAATTGTATTATTTGTCACGGGAGGCAAGATGATTGAAGACGCGACTAAAAAGGGTAAGCAGAACCCGGAAGAAGAATCCAAAATAGAGCTTGAAACCAAAGCTATTATCGGAAAAGTTAAAGAGGGTGACGATTATGCCTTCTCGAAACTTGTCCGGCTGTATAAAAATCAGGTAGCCTCGCTGGCTTATAAGGTGACCGGTGACTATGACGAGGCGGCTGATATTACTCAGAATGTTTTTGTCAAAATTTCCAAGAATATATGGCGCTATAACGAAAATAAGAAATTCTATACCTGGCTTTACCGTATTACGGTTAACGCCTCGATTGACTATATGCGGAAACATCATCGTCACCAGCACGACTCAATCGAGAATATTCGTGAGAAGGCGGATGATAATCTGGTGACACCCGATATAAATTATCAACGTAATCGGATTCGTGAGTATATCAGTGAGGCGGCCGATTCGCTTAATGATAAGCAAAGATCGGCATTTGTTTTACGCGATATGGAAGGAAACAATATCAATGATGTTGCCGGGATAATGAATATCCCGGAAGCGACAGTCAGATGGTATTTGCATCGCGCGCGCACCAAAATCAAAAAAGAGCTTCTAAAAAAATGCCCCCAGTTATTGATCGGGATGGGGTTAAAGTAGTTTTTAATTGTCAGTTGTCAGTATTCAGTAAATAGTATCGATTGACAATTCGTATCTGTGATTTTGTATTTCTAAACAGAATTTAAACTTTTTCGGGGGGGGAAATTGGGGTATATTCCGATAAGATATTATGGCCGATAAAGTTCAAAAAAATATCGAGGTTCGGAATATAATCGGGAATAATCTGTTTTATCTGTTATCGGCGCTGTTGATATTGGTTTATCTTCCTGCGCTGATTGATCTGGTAACCGACTGGTATCAGGATCCGAATTATTCTCATGGTTTTCTGGTGCCGCTTATATCCGGTTTTCTTATCTGGAAAAAACGAAAAGAGCTGGCGGATATTCAATGCGAGTCATCGGGATGGGGGATATTTCTTATCGCGGTCGGGATGATACTCTTTATTCTCGGCAATGGTGCGACTGAATATTTCACCGTTCGGTTTTCTCTGGTGGTAACTATTTTCGGATTGGCGCTTTATCTTTTGGGACGGCCGGCGGTATCGAAAATCTGGTTTGCATTATTATTTTTGGTCTTTTTAATACCGATTCCGTATGTGCTATATTTTTCGATTGCGTTCCCGCTTCAACTGCTGGCGAGCAAAGTGACTTCGGTGATATTAAACTTAATCGGGATGACGGTTGTTCGTCAGGGCAATATTATCAATCTACCCAATCAGACTCTGGAGGTGGCCGAGGCCTGCTCCGGGATGCGCTCGCTGGTCTCGATTCTGGCACTGGGTGCGATATATGCGTACATGACCCAGAAGAGAGCGCCGGGGAAGATTATTCTGTTTTTGTCAACGATTCCGATTGCGGTGCTTGGGAATATTTTCCGGGTATTTGTGACGGCTTTGATTGTATATACGACCGATGCCAATGTTACCGACGAGCCGGTGCATTCGATTATGGGGGCATCGGTATTTGTGGTGGCTATTATACTTCTGTTTATAACCGGCGCGATTTTACGGAGGCTGTTTAAATGAAAAAGCAGTATCTCTTATCGATAGCGCTGATTCTAATCGGTGGGATTCTCGGTAATCTGCTTCGTTATACCGAACGGATGCCTGACCGGCCGGTTACATTTGAAAAAATCCCATACACATTAAATGGATATGTCGGAAGTGAGCGGCAGATGGAGACATATGCGTATGATATTCTTCAGGCCGACACGACGCTGCTTCGTGATTATACGACCGAGGATGGTACGATAATCGAGCTGTTCATTGCTTATTTTAATTCGCAGAAGTACGGCAGTCAAATACATTCACCCAAAAACTGTCTTCCGGGCGGAGGCTGGAGAATCGAAAATATTCATCCATTTATGATAAATCTACCGGATGGTACCAAGATAGAAAGTAACAGACTACTAATATCGGTCAGTAATTATCAGGCGGTTATGTTGTACTGGTACGAGACGCGTTCGGGCCTTATTCGGAGTGAGTATGGTTTAAAACTGGATCTGGTAAAAAACGCGCTGTTATTCCGTCCGACCGACGCGGCAATAATACGAGTTACGATTGACAGCAACAGCGGTAATGCCGGCGACAGCGAGAAGATTATTGAGTTCCTGAAGGTTTTTTATCCGTATATCGAAGAGACGCTTCCGTTTTGATATCAGTTTTTTATTGAAAAGCGAATATTAAACCGCTACTATTTTAAACGATGCTAAAATATATAATCAAACTTTTACGTCCGTCGCAATGGATCAAAAACGGTGTTGTGCTGGCCGGTTTAATTTTTGCCGGTGAGGGCGGACATACGGACAAAGTGATTCTTGCCTTTCAGGCGTTTTTTGCATTCTGCTTTTTCGCTTCGGCGGTGTATGTATTCAACGATATTCTCGACCGCGAGCGGGACAGACAGCATCCATTAAAGAAAAACCGTCCGATTGCATCGGGGAAAGTGCCTATCGGGACGGCGGTGATTATTGATATAATACTGATAATCGGCGCCGTTGTACTGGCCTATTTCACCAATGTAAATGTGTTGATTGTGGGCGGTGTTTATTTTGTCCTGAATCTTTTTTATACGACGACTCTGAAAAATATCGTGATAATCGATGTGATGACTATCGCGGCCGGATTCGTACTGCGGGCGCTGGCCGGGGCGGTCGCTATAAATGTTGAGTTTTCCGGTTGGTTACTGGTAACGACATTTGTTCTGGCGTTGTTTTTAGGATTTGGGAAACGTCGGCACGAGATCACACTGCTGGAGAAAGAAGCATCGTCGCATCGAACGATCCTTGCTCAATACTCACCTTATTTGCTGGATCAACTAATTGGGGTCGTAACCGCCTCAACGGTGATTACTTATCTGTTTTATACTCTCTCGCCGGAAGTCGGCAGTAAACTGGGGACACAATATCTTTTTGCCACGATTCCATTCGTTATATACGGGATATTCAGGTATTTATACCTGGTTCATAAGGAATCCAAGGGTGGATCCCCGACCCGTCTTCTATTGACCGATCCGCCTTTGCTGATTGACGTTGTCCTTTGGCTTGCGACGGTCGTTCTAATCCTATATATTCTATAAGGCAAAAATAATTTACAAAGGTTTTTTGTGCAGCGACGAGATTTTTTAAAAAAGTCGGGTAAAGCGATAGCTCTGGCCGCGATTACCGGAGGTGTCGGTTTTGCATTTCACAATCGTGAAAAATCGACCGGCGGCGGACTGTATCGATTCGATAGAAGTTTCGAAGTCGCCGCCGATTCGTCGCTGCCGAAGATTACATTGGCCAAAAGCGAAGTTTACGAAAACGGATTAAACCGGGCGCTTGATGCTATCGGCGGAATAAAAAGATTTGTCAAACCGGGCGAACGGGTGGTAATTAAGCCGAATGTCGGCTGGGATCGGAAGCCGGAGCAGGCGGCCGATACCAATCCGGTGCTGGTCGGTGAGATGGTGCGATTGTGTCTGGCGGTAGGGGCGGCGGAAGTGATTGTCACCGATGTGCCATGTAATGATGCGAGACGAACATTTTTGAGATCGGGAATCAAGGAAGCGGTTGAGAAAAACGGTGGTACGGTGATACTTCCCGCCGACGATGATTACATTAATGTTGATCTGGGTGGTAAACTTCTGACTTCATGGCCGGTGTTGAAATATTTTATCGAGACCGACCGGTTTATCAATATGCCGATTGTCAAACAGCATTCGCTTTCGAGTTGCACCATAGCGATGAAGAATCTGTACGGTATAATCGGGGGGCGGCGCAATCAACTGCATCAGAAAATCGATCAATCGATTGTTGATCTGGCGGCGTTTGTCAAACCGACATTGACAGTGATCGATTGCACGCGGGTTTTGATGCGTAATGGTCCACAGGGTGGTTCGCTGGCCGATGTTAATATCGAAAACTCGGTTATATGCGCGACCGATCAGGTGGCGGCCGATGCGCGCGCTTCGTTGTTCTTGAATTTGAATCCGGAACAGGTGGGACATATTGTACTGGCGGAAAAATCGGGATTGGGTACGATAGATTATTTGTCGGCCGGGTATAAAGAAATATCATGACAGTTAAAACGGTCAGAAATCTAAGGCGAATATCACAGGTTCTGTTTTTCCTGATTTTTTTCTGGCTGATACTAAAAACCAATTTTGAAGTTGATTTTGCGGGCGGTGGAGGTGGAGCCAGCGGCGACGAGATACTTCTCCCCTACCCGGTTTCAATTGCACTACAGTTCGATCCGCTGACAGCGCTGGGGACACTGTTGTCGTCGGGGACGATATATAAAGGATTGCTCTGGTCGCTGGTAATATTGATACCGTGTATATTTCTGGGGCGGTTTTTCTGCGGCTGGATATGCCCGATGGGGACGCTTAATCATTGGATTTCGGAGATACCGTCGGAAAGATTAAAGCGTAAGGGGGCGGGTAAAATCGAGTCGAATCGATATAAGAAATATCAACGGATTAAATATTACATACTGTTTTTCTTTCTGGGGGCAGCGCTGTTGGGATCACTTCAGATCGGTTTACTCGATCCGTTGGCGCTGCTGGCGAGGTCAATCGGGACGGTGGTGCTGCCGACGGCGCATACGGCAGCGGATGGTTTTTTAGGCTGGGTTAAGTCGTTTGGGGTGTCACAACTGGTGGTGCCGTTTCAGTTCGTTTATGATTTATTGGCACCGATTTTTTTGACCTTCCGGCAGGCGCATTTTCATACGATTCTTACGATTGGAATATTTTTTATAGTCATATTGTTTCTTAATCGAGTTTTCAGTCGTTTCTGGTGTCGGGGGATTTGCCCGCTGGGGGCACTGCTTGGTTTGTTCTCGCGGTTTGCAATATTCGGACTGGAGAAAGATGAATCGAAGTGTAATAAGTGTCAGCTTTGTGTATTACACTGTCAGGGTGCGGATAATCCTGATATCGGTTCAAAATGGCATCAGGCGGAATGTCATCTCTGTCTTAACTGTCAGGCGGCTTGTCCGACTTTGGCGCTTAAATTCAAGTTTTTTCCCAATCAGAAAGTCACTCGATCTAATCCGACGAGTACACCCAAAATCAATGTCACGCGGCGCGAAGTTGCGGCATCGGTAATTGGCGGATTGGCGGTAGTACCATTGTTCCGGTCGGGGGATGCTTATGATGTTAACAGCAATCCGAAGTTGATTCGTCCGCCGGGTTCACAACCGGAGAATGATTTTCTTGCAATGTGTATCCGGTGTGGCCAGTGTATGCGGGTTTGCCCGAATAATGCGCTGCATCCGACGTTTCTGGAGTCGGGGCTGGAGGGGATGTGGAGCCCGATTTTGATTGCACGTATCGGTTACTGTGAACCGAGTTGTACATTGTGCGGTCAGGTCTGCCCGACCAATGCGATAGTCGAATTGACTGTCAAAGAAAAAATCGGTAATGAGAAAATCGCGCCTAATCGTATCGGAACGGCGTTTATAGACCGGGGACGATGTTTACCGTGGGCGATGGGACGTCCGTGTATCGTGTGCGAAGAATGGTGTCCGACCTCGCCCAAGGCGATTTATCTGGAGGAAGTTACGGTTGTTAATCGGAAGGGTGAAAAGGTGACGGTGAAACAACCGTATGTTGACCCGGAAATATGCACCGGCTGTGGGGCCTGTGAGTACGCCTGCCCGGTAGTAAACAAAGCGGCGATTTATATTACATCGGTCGGCGAATCGCGGTCGGATAAAAATCAAATTGTACTTGAAAGAAATAGAGCACAGATAAATAAATAACGAGGGGAAACAATGAGTGGCGGGAAATACTTAATCTTGGCGATAATGTTACTACTGCTGCAACTGTTAGCTTGTGGCGGCGGTGAGAAAAAAACGGATGTTGATATAAATTCGTTTCTTCCGGAACGGATTGCCGATATCGGGTTGGAACGAATATCGGCGATTCGGACCTTCAATGATAAGCAACTGTGGGAATATATTAACGGTGGTGCGGAATTGTATCTGTCGTACAATTTTATCGAGGTGGCGACGGCCGATTATAAACATGAAGATATCGAAATCGTTGTCGATCTATATCGATTCGACAGTGATGTTGATGCTTTCGGTTTGTACTCGATGTTCCGGTCGCCTGATGTGCAGCCGATTCAACTTGGTGTCGAGGGATTCACCGCACCGGCGACGTTGAATTTTGTGAAGGGGAAATTTCTGGTGCGGCTGGTCGGATATGATGAATCGGCGGAAAGTAGTCTGGCGCTGGTTAATCTGGCGGAGGAAATCAATAAACTGATTCCGGGGACAATGGCCCCCCCGGCGATGTTTGAGTTGTTTCCAAAGGAAAACCGGGTACCATTGACCGATAAATATTATATCGAGTCGTATCTGGGTCAGAAAGCGATGAGTGAGGTTTACTCGCGAAATTATTTTTGCAGCGGGGATTCGATAAGTTTATTTATATCAACCGACAGCGCCGGAGCTAAGCATATGGAATGGAACAACATAGCCGAGAAAACGGGTCGCCAAGAAATATCGCCGGAAGGGTTGCCGTACGATGAGGGGTACACATTAATCATTAATGATGGTTATTATGGGAAAATAATTATCGGTTTAAGGAATCAAAAGCTGGCCGGAATTGTAAACTATAGTGATAAACAAATAGAATTGCTTACCAACTGGCTGAATTCTCTGCCTTAACGAAGGCAGGTAACCTCGGAATATAAGGAGTAACCATGATTATCAGATTGTTAATAATCATGCTGTTGGCGACAGTTGTTAATGCCTCGGAATTTACAGATAGCTGGAAACCGGGCGAAGTTGAAAAATTAACATACGAAATACGTACCTTTCAACCTTCAGAAACTACCAATGATCTGGAATTAAAAATAACCCGTACAAAGGATATTCAACCGGTGTTTGTAGTCGAGCAAACTTTGAATATACCGAGTCAATCGATAGAAATGAAATCGACCGAGGTTTATGCCGGTGAGAAACTTCAAATTGTATCATCTGATAACCGCCTTCGATTTCCATTATCAACGATGAAAAGTCTGAAAGTCGATACGTTGATAGTTAAGGGGAAATCGGATCAGGGTAAATTTACGATAAGTTTTAACAGTAAAAGCGTCGAGGGTAGTGTTTTACCGCTGGATGGTCCCCTGACAACGGCGGTTGGATATCGACTGGTGCTACGTAATATGAATTTTGATATCGGGGAATATTTCGATTATGGCTTTGTTAATCTTCTGACATTGTCGAGTTCGATTTCCGAGGCTCCGAAGGCGAGGGATTCGGTGATTGGTGTTCAGGAGATCGATACTCCGGCCGGTAAATATCAATGTTATAAGGTCAGAAATAGCGTTGGCGGCAGTGAAACCTTTAATTATTACTCAACCGATACACGGCATATTCCGGTAAAGACCGAAATTATTGACAGCAAATCTGGCAAACAGTCGATGACGATAACGTTGAAGAAGTATAATTAAATCTTTTCCTTTGCCTTAGTGGGAAAAAAGGCTATTTTTGCGCATGAAAAATTACAATAGAAAAAGGCGTCCCCCGCGAACCAAGCCGGTAGTCAATATTATCGTTAATCCTAACTGCAGCGGATATTCCGAAAAAGATGTTGAATACTTAATCGATGAGTTGGAGCATAACAATATCTTGTATTTTCCGGCAAAACCGGAAACGCCGGAGGATACAACCCGTTATGTTAAAAATGTTTTAAATAAAAGACCAACGGGGATTATTGTTTGTGGCGGTGACGGAACGGTTAACCGGGTAGCACGGCATGTTATCCGCCGCAAAACGATACTTGGAATTCTGCCGATGGGGCGGTTCAATAATATTTACCGGTCGCTTTATGGTGAACCTGATATAAAAACGGCGGTGGATATAATACTGGCTGGACGTGAGAAAAAAATCGATTACGGGATAGCGTCGGGACATTTTTTCCTCGGTTCGGCCGCTCTGGGATTAATCCCGGAACTGGCGGAGTTATTGAGCAAAAAACGATCGCCGATGTTTTCTATCGGTTGGTCGCGACTGGCAGCGCAGGCGGCCGCATCGGTACGATTGAGAGAACGTTCAATAAAAGTTGATGCATTCGAATTTCACCTTTCGCCGCAAACATTAAATATTAATCTGCTGCCGTACAGCGCCGGGCTTCCACTTACCCCGATGTCGCTTGCGGATGACGGGAAGTGCGAAATAGTTTTTGATATCGGCGAGCAGAAAGCGATTATGTCGAGTTTTATCAGGTTGATTCAGAAGCGGAAATATGTATACTCCAACGAAGTTCGTATGTTTCGGGGGCAGAGAATATCCGTTACGCCGGTTGACGGCAGCTTGTTTTATATCGATGGTGAGTTGATTAAGTTGTCATCATCGGAACTAACTGTCGAGATAATGGATAAAAAGATTAGAGTGTACGATAAAACCGGGAAGTAACTCGGTGTTTTATAAAAAGTGTTTTATATTATTATTTTTTTTGATTGTGGCATTTTCTTTTGATATTGCTTTCGCTCAGAACGAGAGTAAACCGGTCGATAGTATTTCCCAAACACAATTGAAGCATGTTGATACAATTCGTTATGTAGATAAACCTGATGATTCAACTAATTACACTCAAAATCCGACGGTAGCCTTATTCAAATCCTTGATTTTCCCGGGAGGCGGGCAATTCGATAATAAAAGTTATATCAAAGGGACGATTGTTTTTACGCTTGAGGTTGCTTTAATCGGGGCGGTTGTGCACTATACCGACAAGGCAACAACGGCTCGGCGTAATTTTGAGAATGCCAAAGCGGCGCGGGGGGGTTTGGTATCAGCAGAATCAACGACGATTCCGTACGGATCGATTTCGGTCAATGATGCTCATTATGCCGAATTATTCAATGATTACCAGGATGCCCGCGACGAGAAAAATCTGTTTCGGTGGTATCTGGGAACGTTTATTTTTCTTTCGATGTTTGACGCCTTTGTCGATGCGCATCTGGCGCAGTTTCCAAAAATAGATGATAAGATTTCTTTTGACGTTGAATCAGGTAGCGATAATATGTTGAAAGTTAAGTTATCTTACTATCTTTGGTAGGCCGGTCGGTTTATCCGACAGAATTATACTCTTAACATCAATATCGTATTTTTCGGGATCGATAATCCTGACGATTTTTTTATCGGCATTTTCGGAGGTTGACAGATCAGTTTCGATGTACTCCTCGAAAGTACCTTCTTTGTTGCCGATTATTTTGACAACCGGTCGTGAAAGATTACCGGAGTTCGTTTTCGAGACAACTGCCAGTTCGTCGCTGGACAGCATAACCATTGTTCCCGGCGGATATATACCGATGATGTTGATGAACAATTTAAGCAGGAAAGCATCGAATTTGACAGTCATCTGATACATCATTTTTCGTAAAACTTCTTCGGGCGTAATCTGGCGTTTGATATAAACACGTCCGGAGCTGAGAGCATCAAAACTGTCGGCGATAGCGACAATCTTCGAGAAGAGGTTGGTCGGCTGTTTTTTCCGTAACATCGGATAACCGGTAAAATCGGAATTAATATGATGCTCGAAAGCGACCAGCGCAGCGCGGGCGGTATGGGTATCAAGCTGGAGATTACGCAGAATGGTTTTGGCGCCCAGTTGCGGGTGTTTCTGCATCTGTATCCAGTCATATTCATCGAAGGCATCCGGTTTACGAATCAAATCCTCGGGAAGTTTGACCTTACCCATGTCATGAAACAAGGCGGCAAAACCAAGTTGAGAAAGCCGTTTGCGATCCATACCGAGTTTGACACCCATCGTTAATGAATAGACACAAACATTGGCGCAATGGGCGTACGTGTATTCGTCAAAATCACGAATATTAGTCAGTTCAATCAATGATGATTCATCTTCGGAGACACGGTCAATCAGTGAATGAATAACCCGCTTGGTTTTTGACATATTAATATCTTCGTTCCGAGCCGCATGAATCATAGCGTCTTCGACAACAGTAATTGCGCGGAAGAAGGTAACGCGTGCGGTGCGGCGCATCAGTAATTTTTTGTTTTTAGGCAAAAGTTTTTTGTTAATCTGCTTTTTTATACCGAGAATGGTGATGCCGTCAATACCGAGCGTAGTCAATTCCCATGCAATCTCTTCGCAATTGTTCTCCCGTTCGTTAACATTGGAGGTCAGGAAGATAAATTTATCGATCTGACGATTGTCGAGAGAATCATCAAGCACAATGCCGCCGATACCAAGCAATTGCCAGCGGTCAATAATCTCCTGGGCGCGCACGAGACCGTCGCTGTCGAATTTTACGATTTTTTCGCAGACAAAAATACGACCTTCAATAACTTTGATCGAGACCTTGCCGAGTTCATCGGCCAGCTTACGGAACCTGACATAAAACCGTGACGCCTGAGTAACATAGGCGGCATTATTACTATCCACCAGTTGTGCCGTCTTAAAGAGAATAAAAAGCGAATTGACAAATATCTGTTCGTCAATACCGGCTCTTTCCATCATTCCCGATTTAATCGAGGTCTCTTGCATCATTCGATCCTGGCCAAAATATTATTTCGCAATCTTATCGTCTCGTTCGCCATTTTCCGAATATTCGATTTACGCCCGCGGGCAAATCTTTCCAAAGCGACACCGGCCGCTTCCGATTTGTTATGGGCCAGCGCCTTGAAGGCAAGTTTATGATAAAATACTCTTGACTCTTCGCTGGAGAATTTAATTTCGGATATCAATGAATTCAGGTAGCCGACCGCATATTCACCGCCAATACTCGAAAATCCAAGAACCAGTTGCTGCTGCTCGGATTCGTTAAGGGTAACAAAACGATCGTCATTTATAATTTTAACGATAGCGTTTAGTGCATCTTTATAATTTTTATTAATTATCTTTTTTAATATAGTCTGTTTGCCGACAACATCAGCATCCCAGAGAAGCCTTATAAAAATATCGATGTTTTTTATATCATCCGATTTGGTTAAACCTTTAATCATCTCCTGACGTACCCGGGGGTCATCGTGGCGGATTGCCTTTTCGAGATAGGACAGGGCGCGATCGGTTCCGATTTCGCCGAGAATAAGAGCGGTATTTCTGACAACAAACCAGCGCCTGTCAAAGATGCCTTTTGAGATAATATCAACATGATCCTTGCCGTTCTTTATCAGGTAATCGACGACGGCTAATCGATGATGACGATGTTCCAGTTCGCCGAGAAGGTCCATAATAGCGGAAATAGCTTCCCATCCGAAATGTTCGAGATAGCCGATAATTTCATCGGCTAAGACCTGCGAATTTAGATTCAGCATCGTTGCCAGATGTGACAGCTTTTCCCATCCTCCGGCCATAATCAAGGCATTACGAATTCTCTCTTTCCATTGCACCGCGCGAGTCGGAAGGAGATTATCGACATCTTTGAGTCGGGACAGAATTTCACCGGCGATACTCAGTTTACCCATTTTCATGAATTCGGCCTGGACTTTCTCGGTAATTGTCACCGACTCGGTAAACGACGAGAATTCGCTCTCCTGCATGAGCATCTCCTCGAGTAAATCGACTATACATCCGAAAATATCGATCTGCTCGTCCTCCTCAAGAAGCTTAGCCGCCTGCTCCAGTTCGAATTCGCCCATCGAGAATTTATCATTCAGAATCACCGCGGTATCGGGGAGGGAGATTTTTTTCTCGCTTGCCACCGGTACCATACCCATCTGGTTTTCGGCGATTTTTTGTTCCATGTCGGCCGGGAGGTCGTCACCTTCCAGAATAACCTCGCCTTTTTCGACTTCATCCTCAGATATCGCCACATAATAGTCACCGGCGCTGGCATCACCGACAACTCTAATCCCGCCGCCGGCGCCACCGGCGCCGTCTTTTCCGTCGTCATCTTCCTCACTATCCAAACCAACTCTTATCTCGCCGCTGTCGCCTTCCAGAAATATGGATGAATATTGCACCCCATCGGTATCCGTGCTGGCATCGAATTGGACACTATCGTCCAAATCGGTTTCGCGGCTTACAATTTCGCCATCATATTCGTTCAGACGGATATCTTCGAGCGTATCGTAAGTAAAACCGGGTATCTCGGCCTGCCAGAAGGTGGCGACAAGATCCTCGGAACTTTCTTCCTTGTTAACATACGATTTCATGGCACGGAAGAAGGCTTTGGCCTCTTCGAAACCGAATTCGTTCGAGAATGAAATACGGGTTATTCCCGAATCATGAAATATCCCGGCCAACTGGTCATCAGGAGGACGATCGATATAGACAGTTGAACCTTTATACTGGATTTCTCCCTTAATAATATTAAACCGCAGACCGCCTTCATCATTGATAATATCAGAAAAACGTTCAATAAAGGATTCGCTCAATTTGGCGGGAAGGGGATTGTTTTCCGGATAAACAGAGACAACCTTGATGGTTTTAAGCAGATCGGATAAAACCCTGGATATACCAGCGAGGGTTTTTTCCCGCTCCTTATCCTGTTCTTGTTGTATGTTCTTTTCTTCCATAAGAATATTGTTTCAGTATTCAATTATCGGCAGAAAAGCGGTAAAAGATTAGAAATACGGCCGGTTTACATAATATCGGAAAAACAGAATTGATAAAATTAATTATAAGTTTACCGGTTCAAACCGCCCATAAATCGGGCGCAGAAACCGGCACAACTGCAAAATGTGTAGATCGTCGGGTGCGACGCCCCAACAACAAATGATTAAGTCGGGGGTAAAAAAAGGCGGCGGATTAAAGGATTAAACCGCCGCCATGTTATTTCCCGGATTTTTTTACAGAAGGGATATTTTATTACGTCCGGTAGCGACCTTTTTGGTCGCGTTGCGGGTATCAAAAACGAGTTTGGAGTTTTCAACTATCTGCTGGTAGTTATAGCTGTTATGGTCGGTCAGGATAACTGTGAGATCGGCCTTTTGAAGGAGAGCGGGAGTTAGCTTGGAGGAGCGGTGCATTGTCTCGTTCCATTTAATCCGGTTGACATAAGGATCGTTATAGTACAATTTGGCGCCTTCCCTTTCGAGCAATTCGATGACATCAAGCGCCGGTGATTCGCGGGTATCTTTGATATCTCTTTTATAGGCGACACCAAGAATCAAAATATTGGAATTGCTGACAGATTTGCCGTGTTTGTTCAGAAGTCGGCGGATACGATCGACCACATACTCCGGCATGTGCGAATTGACATCGCCGGCCAACTCAATAAAGCGAGCATAATAATTGAGACTTTTTAATTTCCATGATAGATAATGCGGATCGATCGGAATACAATGTCCGCCGAGACCGGGACCGGGATAAAACGGCATAAAACCGAACGGTTTGGTGGCGGCGGCATCAATTATTTCCCAGACATTCAAATCAAGGCGGTCGCACATCAGGGCAACTTCGTTGACCAAACCGATATTCACCGAGCGGAAAGTATTCTCGAGGAGTTTAACAGTTTCGGCCGCTTTGGTCGATGACATTGGGACAATCAGGCTAATAATCTGTTCGTAAAACATTTTGGCCGCTTTGGTACATTTGGGGGTAATACCGCCAACCACACGCGGCGTGTTTTTTGTTGTAAAGCGGGTGTTGCCGGGATCGACACGTTCCGGCGAGAAAGCCAGATAAAAGTCTTTGCCGACTTTTAAGCCGGATTCCTCGAGAATTGGAAGAATCATGTCTTCGGTCGTGCCGGGGTAGGTGGTCGATTCAAGAATAACCAGCATCTCTTTATGCAGATGCTCCTTGACCCATTTAACGGCGGCCAGAATGTAACTGACATCGGGATCTTTGGTTTTGGAAAGCGGCGTCGGGACGCAAATCGAAATAGTATCAACCTTTTTAATCAATTTCGGTTCGGTCGTGGCGCGAAGGAGGTTGGCTTTGACAAGTTTTTCGACACGGACATCGGGGATATCGTCAATATCCGATTTACCGGAATTAATAAGTTTGACTTTTTCTGCGGAAATATCAAAACCGAGAACTTCAAAACCGGCTTCGCCAAATTCTACCGCGAGCGGTAATCCGACATAGCCGAGTCCGATAATGCCGACTTTGGCTTTACGGTCTTTTAATTTTTTAATCAAATTACTAAGCATATTTGCACCCCTGATAAATTTACTATTTTATCCTGTTTCTCCAAAAATCCAACGTGTCCAGCAATATTTGCTCCAATTTATATTCGGGAGACCATCCGACCGCTTTTTTGGCCTTTTTGTAATCTCCCCGTAAAATAGGTATATCTGATTTTCTAAATCGGCTTATATCTTCCTTAACCTTAATCTCGACCGTTGCCATCTTAAGCAGTTTATTTAAAACTTCGCGTATTGAAGCGGCCCGCCCGGTACATAGATGATAGACCTCGCCGGATAGACCTTTTTCAGACAGCAGGTAATAGCCGCGAACGATATCGCGGACATCGGAAAGGTCGCGTTTGTTCGAGAGATCGCCAACCAGCATAGTCACTTTTTTGCCGCTTTTTTCCATCTCGGCTATTTGTTTGCAAAATGACGGGACGACGAAATTGGTAGTCTGTCTTGGGCCGGTATGATTAAACGGGCGGATACGGACAATTGGCAATTTATGATGCAATGAATAAAACCGGCAGAGATATTCGGCGGCGATTTTAGAGACGGCGTAGGGCGAAACCGGATTAAAGGGTTGATTCTCTTTGAGCGTTTTCCCTGCCGGTTTGAATTGCCCGTAAATATCGGGTGAACTTATGAAAATTATTTTTTTCAAAGGCGTTATTAATGAGGCGGCCGCTTTTAAAATATTTAAAGTCCCGTCGAAATTTACATCGATGGTTAGCTTTTCGTTTTTGTATGATTGACCAACCGAGGAAAAGGCGGCGAGATGAAAAATATATTCCGGTTTAACCTTTTTTATGAAATTCTCGACCTTGTTTTCATTGAGAATATTAAATCGTTCCAGATTAAGATTGTTTTTCAGATGTTTAATATTATCGGTTTTTTCGCCCGGTGCAAGGAAACCGTAGATTTTATATTTTTTCTCAAGCAGGTACTCGGCTAAGTATGAACCGGCAAAACCGGCGATACCGGTAATCAACGCCTTTTTTTTGATTTGCCTTTTTGTCATTCAGAGCGAAGTCTTTCCAAATCGGCATCAACCATTATTTTGACCAGTCCATTAAAATCAATTGTCGGTTTCCATCCAAGTTTTTTATGAGCCAAGTCGGCATTGCCGAGTAATTGGTCAACTTCGGCCGGACGAACGAATCGCGGATCGGTCTCGACATATTTCAGGTAATCGAGATCTACACTTTTAAAAGCGGCCTCGACAAAATCTTTGACCGAATGTGTCTGGCCAGTGGCGACAACATAATCGGCCGGTTTTTCCTGCTGAAGCATCAACCACATTGCCCGGACATAATCACCGGCAAATCCCCAGTCGCGCTGGGCATCGAGATTACCAAGATACAATTTATCGGTCAGGCCGAGTTTGATTCGCGCGACACCATCGGTGATTTTGCGGGTGACAAATTCCAGCCCGCGGCGGGGCGATTCATGATTAAACAAAATCCCGGAGTTGGCGTGGATACCGTAACTTTCGCGGTAGTTGACGGTAATAAAATGGCCGTACACTTTGGCGACACCGTACGGTGAGCGGGGATAAAACGGGGTTCTTTCGTTCTGAGGAACTTCACGCACCTTACCGAACATCTCGGATGAAGAGGCCTGATAAAATTTGATTTTGTTATTCACCAGACGGATAGCTTCAAGTAAGCGCGTTACGCCAAGGGCGTTAAAATCACCGGTCAGAAGCGGCTGGTTCCATGAGGTCGGCACGAATGACTGCGCGGCGAGATTATATATCTCGTCCGGTTTGGACTCCTCGACAATGTTAATCAGCGACAACTGATCGAGCAGGTCGGCCTGGACAAAGGTAATTTTGTCACGGATATGTTCGATACGAATGAAGGTTTCGGTCGATGAGCGGCGAACCATGCCATAAACATCATATCCTTTTTCTAAAAGCAGTTCGGCCAGGTAGGAGCCATCCTGCCCGGTAATTCCGGTAATTAGGGCGCGCATAATATTATCTCCCGCGAAAGTGTTCCATCAACAATTTGACAAATATACAGTTTTACAAACTACGGGGCAAATAGTTTTGGGGGGGGCAGGAAATCCCTATAATTGCAATATAAGAAATGTAATTAATTTCCCAACCGGCCGCCGCGGGAGAGGTAGTTGGCCATCTGGATATAGCTGTTCAGAAGCGTGTCCATCCGGGCGGCTGTGTCGGGTAATGAATCAATCAGGTTATTTTTTAAATATGGCTGGTTTTTGATATTAAAAAGAATTTTTACCGAGCCGGCACCACTACCGGCGCCGCCGCTGCCACTGGCCCAGTGGAGATAAAACATGTTATCCTCGATAAACCCCAGTTTTTCATCGAGAACTATCACTGCGAAACCGGGGTCGTTATTTTCAAGCGCCATCATATCGCGCCCCCATCCGATATAGGTTGTTTCCAATCCGATAAGCCCAAGAAGAGTCGGAAAAATATCAACCTGGCTTCCGGTTTTATCATATAAGCCGGTTTTATCTTTAAATATCATTGGGGCGTAAATAAGCAGGGGGACATGGAAACGTTTCGGGTCCATCAGGAAACGGCTTGACTGGTGGACACAATGGTCGGCGGTGAATATAAAAATAGTGCTGTCGAAAACCGGTTGTTGTTTTATACTGTCAATAAATCGCCCGATGGCCCAGTCGGAATAATAAAAACAGTTATAAACATGACTGTCGGGGATCGAGTCATCGTAAAGTTCAAACCGGTCGTCGGGGATAAGATATGGATCGTGACTGCTGAGAGTCAGTACGGTCAGGTTAAATGGGCGCGGGAGATTTTTTATTTTGTCGGCCAGTTGATTAAAAACGATGTGATCCGGCATTCCCCATTTCCCGAGAATGTTCTCGGTGCCGAAATCTTCCTCGGCATAAAATCTATCATAACCGACCGATTTTAGAAAACCGCGCATGTTATCAAATTCGATATCACCGCCGTAAGCGAAAACTGAGGTGTAATCGTTTGGTTTGAGTATCTGAGCGACCGAGCGGAACGGGTAGTCGGCGGCGTATCGTTTCATAATCGAACGGCCGGGAAGCGACGGGAACGAGCATAGTATCGCCGGGATTCCGCGATTGGTACGAACACCGTTTGAATAGAAATCGGTGAATAACATACCGTCGGCGGATAATTTATCAAACTCCGGGGTGATATTTAAATCGGAACCGAGCGCGCCGACTTTATCGGCCGACCAGCTTTCCATAATAACAAAAATCAGATTCGGTTTGAACGGGAGAGTACTATCGGAGTTGATTGTTCGTTCCATATTAAAAGTACCGGATGAATCATGGTTGTTGATACCGAGCATCCGGCGGAGAGAGCGGTAAGCGTCGGTTTTGTCATAAAATGCAAACCGATCGCCGCCCTCACCCAAAAAATTGCGGCCGTTTTTGATTTCTTCATAGATTGAACGGGACAGAGTATAAACCGAGTTCAGGGCAAGCTGGTCGATAAAATGATTTTCGCTAAAAAAGGCGGTTCCCCAGTTGAGTGGCTGAATACCGACACGCCCACGTATTCCGAAGGCTAATAGTAGGACCGCTAGAATATAAACAATGGTTTTGGGGAAAATTTTAACCGTCAGGTTGGACTCACTGAATCTGATAAATATTTTTCGGATGATATAACAGTACAACACGGTGGCAACTATCCAGAGCAGAACCAATATCCAGACATTATTCTGCGAGGCGGAAGTGTATAAAAACAGTCCGGGGTATTCGAGATATTCAATCGCCCAGTAATTCATACGACTGCCGAAATTATCGTAGAAACACAGGTCGGCAGTGCTTATTAAAAACGAAAGTGAGAGTAGCGTGGTGAGTAAAACAAGAAAAATGTTGCGGGTAAGGCGTTGTCGAAACCGGACGAAGGGGAGCAGTGATATCAAAAGCAACGGTAAAATTATGGCGGACAGGATGAGGCTGTCGAAACGAAAACCGATCCAGAAGGCGTATAGTATTTCGGTCAATGAGCTGTTGCCCAATAAATCGATGTGCGTTGACAAAAAAAACAGTCTAAACAAGGCGAAGAATAGAACACCGGTCAGGTACACCGAAAACCAGATGGCAATTTTGTTTGGGATAAACGATAGTTTTAAAGTTTTCATTCGCCCAATCTGTTATTAATACGCGGCGTCTGTTATTTATCGTGAAATTATATGATAAAGGTCGGTTTGACAAGTGGGATAGTGAAATAAGTTTACGGATCAGTGCAGCGAAATGTATTGCTAAAATAAATGCGGAGATTGCCACGCCTTCGCCCTCGCTTACACTCGGTCTCGGCTCGCAATGATGGGAGGTATAATATTTATTATTTCCAGCGGTTGAGTTCGGGGATGAAGCCTTCTTTAATATCGATACCGATCCCGAAATTATTGGCGCCGTAGGTGCTGTCGGTTTTAGCCGGATTGAACCATATAAAATTATTTTTGGCTGTTTCGTGATTAAATTCGCTGCTATCGGTAAATGATAAATATTTATCGTCACCGCCGATATCAATCAGACAGCCAATCGATTTGCTGTCGGAGTAATAGGTGACGGTCGGACGCGGCTTGTCGTAATACTCGCGATAGTCAACCGCCCCCAGTCCAAGCGCGCCGGATTTCAGGCGGTAGGTATCATCACCACCAATGTCAATCAGGAAAGCGTTGGAGCGAATTTCGGCAAGACCGATTGATATCATACTGGCGCGATAAAAATCGTTACCGCCGATATCGATCAGGAAAGCGTTGGTGTAGTCCCATCCGAATCCGAGCCCGGCCCCGGCGGTTTCGTACATTTCGTGTTTATCGTCGCCCCCCTCGTCAATCATAATTCCATTACAAAAATGCGCGCCGGAACCCTGGGTGAAATAGCACGATTCGTAGATATCATCGCCCGTGCCGTCGTAAGCGATACCGGTTGAAAACCAGTAGGCACATCCAAGCGACCAGTTGCCGGAGAGATAATAATCATCACCACTGATATCGATAATGGCACCGAGACCACCCGCCCAGGCGTGACCGTCGGTAATGTCGCCGCGTCGGCCGAACCCAACCCCCTGCACACCGTTACCGTTGATTTTAAATTCGGAATGGTAATCGGAGAGATCGAAAACTTCGGGCGATGGCTCACCGGTGTATTTGTCGTTGCCGGAACGATCGGCAAGAACACCGATACCACCGCCGATACCTCCGAATCCCTGACCACAGCCGTAGATGTAATAGTTATCATCACCGGAGACATCGAAACAAAGCCCGATACCAAAATAACCGCATCCCTGACCGGACAGTTCGGCTTTGTACGTATCATCCCCGGCGCCGTCGTATAATATACCGACGCCGAATAAACCGGCGCCCTGCGTGTATTCTTTGCCGATATAGGTGTCGTTGCCGGATGCATCGTAGAGGACACTGATACCGAGTATCCCGGCGCCATGAGATGAAAAAGCGGAATCGGTTATATATTTATCGTCACCGCCGAGATCGATAACAATAGATAACGGATTGTTTGGATTTATGTTTGCGGCCAATAGTCCGTCGTGGCGATGATTTCCGCTTAATTCTATTGTCAACAGATTACCGAATTCATTCGAACGTTTTGTTTCAACATAAGCATGATTTGTATAATCAAAAATTTCAATACCTCCGAATGGTGTATAGAATGGGCTGTCGCCCATTACTATATGTTTGGGATAAGTATAGTAATACAATAATGAGTCAGCGGTTTCCTGGACAATGGCGGCCGCTTTTAATGCGGCATAGTGCAATGATGGATAGTCTATACACTCGGCGATGTCGTCGAGTTCGGGATAGTACACATTACCATCAGCCTGAGTTAAGGCTAAATCTTTGATTTCGAATATTTTTTGCATGGTTGTTTTATCGCAATTGCGGAAAGCGATATTGCGCCATTTGATAATATCAGTGATATTGAGAATCAGTTTGGCGAGGATAAGTTGTATCTCTTTTGAATATGTTTTGGATAGCCCATCAGCCAAATTTTTACAAGATTCCCAATCGGCGTATCCATCACTGGAAGGATACAGACCTTCTTTCTCGGCTAATTCATACAACGACAAAAAGGCAGATTCGAGCGGCTTGATTGAATCCTGTATCTCCAGTAAGTTGGCCCTGTAATTACGGAAACCACCCATTTTTCTATCAACACCGAGTGAGTAGGTCAGATAGTACAATGATAAGGAATTACTGTCCAAAAACGCCGAGTCCATGTATTTATCGACGGCATTAGCCATTGTTTTGGAGTAATCGTACAGTTTTAACGGCTCGGCAAAGAGGGCATCGAAGGAGGTCAGTTTATACGGGATATCAAGCGGGAAACGGCTCCAATATCCTTTAGGATTATAGCCGAGGTCGCTTCTTGAGAATCCGACCGAGTCGAGCGCCATCTGAAGGACATCGATTTGTGTCTGTGCGAATATTGGTGTACTGAAGCATAAGGCCAAAAATATTATAGTGATAATTCGAAACATATTTCCTCCGTGTATAGTTGAGGAATAATAAAGGTTTTTAATGGGGGTTGACAATATGTAAGTTGCTGGGAGATTGCCACGCCTTTCGCCCGATTTATCGGCCGAAAGGCTCGCAATGACGTGGTTGGTGTATCGTTTTATATTTCTTTTGTTTTCTCGGCGATAAAAATCATTTCCGGGGAGTCATCACCCAGCGGCGATTTGTCAAAATCGCCGAACAACTCGACCACTTCAAATCCGCAAAGAGCCAGCAGGTGATAGACTTCGTACTTAAAGAAGTATCGCATCGGAAAGGCCTGCACCAGTCGTTCGGTTTTGCCGTTTTTGTCGGTGACGTAGTGAATCAGTTCGACATCGTTGTACTGCTCGGTGCGATGATAGGCGACGATACGTCCGGTCCGGCGAAATTTGCGGCCGTCGGGCAATTCATGTTCAGGCGTATCTTCATGTTCCTCACCGGTCAGTGGTTTGGTAATAATTTTCAGATTGACCTGAAACAGGTCGAAAATCAACCGACCATGCAGTTTTAGATGTCTATTAACATTTTTAAAGCATGACAGTTGGGCCTTAAAGTCTATCAGATGCTGAAAAGCGCGAAAGGGAATAATAGCAGTGCGGAAAGTCTCACCGATATTAAAATCCGCCATATTTCCCTGTATTAATTGAATCCGTTTTTGCACGTCGTCATTCAACTCAGCGACTTTTTCGCGACAGCGCGCCAGCATATATTCTGACATATCAAGCCCGGTGACAGTACAACCAGCCTGCGCGACCGGAATCAAAATCCGCCCGGTGCCACATCCGAGTTCAAGTATTTTGCCGTCAGCCGCCTGACAATATTCTATAAACAGATCACGGTCCTTTCTTTGGATGTATCCGGGAACGTAATCGTACAATTCACCCAGAAACGGATAAGCCTCATACCCACCATAATTAGTCATCAACAATACCTCTCAAAATCAATCGGTTAGTTTCGATTCCGGAGTGGCTTCGTCTTTGGTCGGCAATTTGAACTGTTCGGGACGGGCGCGAATAACTTCGCGAAGCCAGCTTTCGGGATAACCGACATCGGTCGCATCACCGGTTGAATCCTTGACATAACCGTCGTTGTATTTCATAATCAAATATTCGCCCAGTTGACGCCAGCGATCGACAACCATCTCGGCATTGGATACCGAATAATCGGTCAGGTAGCGGGTCATAAAAACCGGGTCGGAATTATATAATTCGAGAGCGGCTTTTTCGATTATCGGCTGTAACTCGAGGAAGTTATTTTCCAGAAACGATTGCACTTTTTGGATATCCTGTATCATGTATGAATATTTCAGGTTCGAGAAATTGGAAACAAAGTTAAACACCCACCAGGCCGACTCCCATGAGAATTTTTGATCGGAACCGATCGTGTATGAATACGGAATCGAATCGATACCGCAGTACAGCGGTGTGTAACAGGTAAACCAGGTATCATCGACACCGTACCAATACAATCCGCCAATCGGATCGGGCAGCCAGTCGCGCGACTGCGACACAAAACTGAATGCGGTTTGCTGGGTCGACACGGGACGCTCCCAGGCATACTCGACACTGTCAATCGTGAAGTACATCGGTCGCCAGCGGTAAGGTGAACCGTACGGCCCGGCATCAACACCCTGCGTCATATCGTATGGCGTCCCCTCGTAATGGTCACGCATCAGGGCGAAAACATCGCCAACCGATATTTTTTTATCCGGTTTAATCCAGAGCGGATACGGTTCGGCTCCCTCAACCGAACGAGTCAGATCGGATGAGATATTTTTTGATGGTGCCGCGCGGTGGAATATAGACCAGACACGGGCATCACCGTAACGACGATTTTTCGGTGTTGACGGACAGTACGCTTCATTGAATAAAAACGGCTCGCCGGAATTCGGATCGTAGTAACCGTTTTCAACCGCGAAGGAGATAACATTATCGGAATATAGGCAGTTATCGGGGTCATCCATTGGGAACTGCCCGATCCGCGCCTTGTTGGCATGACAGCAAATGTAACCATCGGGAACTCGCAGCGCCACCCAGACAGCGCCCTCACCACCCGGCCCGGGACCTATCATCTCCATAATCCAGGCTTCTTTGGTATCGGCAATAGAGAAGGTTTCGCCGGTCGAGCGGTAACCATATTCAGCAACCAGGCTGGTCATAACTGTAATTGCCTCACGGGCGGTTTTGGCCCGCTGCAAAGCGAGCCAGATTAAATCCCAATAGTGCAGAATCCCGTCGGGGTTTTTAAGCTCCTCACGACCATCAAAAGTTGTCTCACCAATAGCCAGTTGATGTTCATTCATAGTATGAAGAATCGCATACGTATGCGGAACCTGTTTTACCCATCCGTGGACTTTACCGTGCCAATCCTCGATTTTAAGAGAATCACCCTGTGGATAATCGGCGGCCGGTTCAAGTTCGAGATGCGGATGAAATTCACCGTCGCAGGTATAGGTTATCATCACCGAGCCGTCAACCGAGGCGCCTTTGGTAACCAGCAGACTGGTGCAGGCTAATGACGGTATCGAATATAATAATAAATAAACAAAAAGAATAATCGTTCCGATTAATGCTGGTTTTCTCATTTGGATATCCTCCGTATTTTTGTGTTAAAAAAGGAGTATATCCAAATAAACCTTTCGGCACAAGTGGAAAAAGAAGGTCCAATCGGTCGATATTATTCCCGTTTACCAGGCGGTTTTAATAGAAATCAACGCATAGGCAAGCAGGTACAAGACGGCTCCGATTAGAAGTGAAACTGCAAAACCGTACTGGAAAGCAATCAGCATAATCAACACCGAGCCGAGAACCGAGGCGGCACCATTAACAGCAAAACCCCAATCGATATATTCGCCGACTCGTAATGTTCCTTTGGGGAACGGTGATCCCATAAAAAAGCCGAGCGGGAATATTAAAATAACAGTTATTAATATTCGAGGTAATATGGTTAGATGGCCCAGTGATGAGGTTATCTGTGGGAAGACGGTAATGTCGAGTATCAGCCAGAAAACAATACCGAGGAAGGTTATCCAGTTTTTTATACTTCCGGAGAAACGACTTCCGATACCGGAACCGATTAGTAATGTCAATAAAACGGTAATGATGCTATATACCGACGGCCCGATAAACAGGGTGTATTTGTGAATTAAAATTATTTCGACAATCATGAAGGCCATACCAATCGTGAAGAAATACATCCAGGGAATAATCTTGAGTCCGCGTCGTTTGGTGAAGAACGGCAGTAGATTAAGCGGGATAATTAAAAATATCATAATGGCCAGGATGATAAGTATTAATATGGTTGAGAGCGGGAATCCCATAAATTCGTAAGGCAGGACTCGTTCCAGTTGATCCCATTTGAAATTCTTCCATAGTCCCATCTGGGCCACAAACGGGCGATCATCGGTGCATGGCGACAAATCGATAATCGCCGAATCGGCCAGAGTCTGCCATCCGTTGAGAACTATCCGGTTGATTTGATTATCGGCGATAGAGTCAGCGGCCGGATAAAGCAGGTGTATGTATTCGTAGTTTTCGTCGGTTAACTCAAAAAAGGCATTGTATCTGATTTCATCGGTGAGCGGTCGTTTGGAAAGTAATACCATCTTGCGGCGCATCATCGGTAAATCATAAACTGCAAAATGTTGTCGCGGCTTATCGACCCCCTGATTTTCAAGAGCATCTATAACTTCACTGACCAGTCGCGGCATGTAAAACTGATGTTCCATCATCATAAAACCGCTGTCGGATAGCGCCATCCAGTAATCCTCGAACGCCTCGGTGGTGAACAGGTAATTTTCGGCAAGAGCAAATGCACCGGAGGCAAGCGCGGCCCAGGTGTTGGAACTGAGTGCATAAATCATGTCGAATTTATTCGTGTGGCGCTTGATATACGTGCGAACATCCTCGGTGATAACTTTAACCCGAGGATCGTGGTAAATATTGCCGGAATACTCGGCCAGCATACCGTTGAGCATCAAATCATTGATATGCGGATTGACCTCGACCGCATGAATTTCGGTGGCACCCTCCTGAATCGCCTGAAGGACATCCACCCCACCGCCGGCGCCGAGAGAGAGAAAGGTGCATGAGTCGAACTGTTGTATCAACCAGCGCACCCGGATTCCAAATTCGAATTTCATGGAGTCGGGTATATCCCAGTTACCATCGAACCGATACACCGGCGAGTTGGCGATATTGTCAATATTCAAACCATAGTGCGTTTCGGCATCATCGTAAATTTTTATTTTCGACATCGCATCCCAGTGTTTATAAATAACCGGGGAACGTTCGGGTCGGTGCATCTCCATTAAGGTCGTGGAAAAGAAACCGAGGACAATCAAACCACCCAGAAGGATTACCGGGAATATTTTTAAACTTCGCTCGGATGCGATAAAAGCGGCGAGTAATAACGGGACAGTACACAAAAATGTGGCGAGCGGTGTTCCCCACCAGTTCATAAATAAAATGGAAATTAAAACACCGGCACCGGCGCCGAGAAGATCTGACATGTATAAACGCGGGATATCTTTATGGTTGGTTTTGAATAATTTGGCCAGGGCGATACCGCCGAAGAAAAAGGCGGAGCTTAAAAGCAATATGGCGAGAAAGAACTTGCCAACCATCAGGTAGCTATTGAATAATTGGGAGAAACGGAGTCCAAGTTTAAAAACCAGCGGCGGCCCGATTAGTGCCATCAGACCGGTTAATGACAGGACGATCCCGAAGGATTTGGGTTTATCCAGAAAGGGTAACAACCGAAGCGCCAATGCGCCAAGACCAAGGCCGAGGATAGCGAGTGATAAAGTCAGAAAGGCGAAGGTATAAAAAAACTCGGCGGAAAATATTCGTGTCCAGATAATTTCCAGCGAGATAAGGCTGATAGACAGCAGGGTGATTATAAAATATCTGTTTTTTTGCATGGGGTGTTACCTCGTATCCGGTTAAAGCTCAAAATATTTTGTGGCGGTAAATCGTGCTTGTATCCCCACGGGGGAATTTAAAATATACACAATTATCCAATACGACAGATTGTTACAAATGTTGCATTTGGTTAATGAGAGAAGGTATGATATTTTAGCGGAAGCGTTTTAAATCTTCTTTTTTGAAAATCCATTCGGGCGTGGTGAGAATATCGCCGAAATTTATACTATACCAGGGATTTAAATCGCTGTTGTTTGGGTTTTTTAGAATATGTATTTGCTGTGCCGGCATATAACTTTGCGCCAGGAGGAATATTATATTGTTTGTTTCCGGATTAATGGCCATGTCAACGACTATAACCGCATGACCGGGGAATCCGCCCTGAATGAAAACATCACCGATATTTATTTGATTAATATTGTCTCTTTTTTTCATCTCGTCATTTAGTGAATATGAACCGGCATACATAAAGACAATATCCAGATATTTTCGAAACGAGTTGTGCGATGAGTCAATCTCGGCTGACCTGTTCCATGTGACATTATTGCCATTTACCGAGGGACGGTAACCGTCTATCCATTTTCTGAAAAAAGCGGTGTCGCCGCTGGTAAAATTAAAATGGATAGTTTCGTAATCACCGATTGAATACAAGTATTCGGCCCGAAGGCGAATAACGGCATCGGCGCATTGCTGAAGATCACGATTACCGACATCGATATTAACAACCGCATAATGCGCGTTTTGATTGCTTTTCTTCCGGCCGTCATATAAATAAACCGGCGGATGATTTTCGAATAATGGTAAATGCCGCAGCCAGTCTTCAAATGAATTCGATTCGACATTAATTCTATAGTAACCATCCGGCGCTTTGATCTGTTCCGGTAATATTTCGAATGATGTACTATCGGACAACCAGGAATAAATATTTTGGGTTACGCCATGTGGTACTATGGTGATAAAAATTACAAGTAAGGAAAGAATCAATCGTGGTATTTTCATAATAACTAAATCAGACCTTTCCCTCATTCACCAACCGCGCGAAAAATGAAAACGAGCGGTCGTAGGTACGCTCGGCATCATCGGGAAAACAACAAGCCGGCAGTTCGCGCATGTTAAGATGATATTGGAGACAGTCGCAACATTTCCCTTTCCGTGAGCATGGCTCGTAGGTGCAGTTGCAGTTACTTAGATTCTTTTTCTGATTACATTCCATATATAACTCCTTTTTGACGTCGATTGTAATAGATATTGAAATTGTAAAGAAAAGTCAAAAGGTTAGGTTTATTCGGGCAGGTGTTCGAGAAGCCGGCGCATGTTTTTACGATAATTACGGAAAGCGGCACGACCTTCACCTGTTAATCTGAGAAGTGTTCGCGGTATTTTTTCGACGAATTCTTTCTTTATTGAGATGTATCCGGCGGTTTCGAGTTTACTCAGATGCGATGATAAATTCCCGCGAGTCAGACCAGTTTGAGACATCAGATACAAAAAATCGGCGCTTTCGACAACATAAAGGTAGGCCATAATAACAAAGCGAGCCGGCTCGTGTATTAATCGATCTATTTCGGCCAGGGGTTGCGAATTATTATCCAAGGACTTTTGTACCATTGGCCAAATCCTTATTTTGTTTCGGATAGCGTTTAATAAAGCGTACAAGAATCACCAAGCCGGTTGACAAAAATACTACACCCAGGATTATGAAATAGGCCGGTGGATCGGTATTACATAAGTGTCCGGCGATAAAAAACGAGAGTATCAAAACTCCATATAATATAAATCGGCGCATCTCCAATAAAATACCGCCGGCGATTGTCAGCGTTGTCAGGACAATACCAAAGGGAATTAAACCGAGTTGTCTGAAAAAGAGAGCAATCTCGTTGGAACTTGAATAGGCAAAGGCGAAGACCGAACCCATCAGAACCGAGCAAAAAAGCATAATTGCGAATAGTATTAATCTCGTTTTTTCGATTTGTTTTCTTTTGGCGCCAAATTCTACATAACCAAGCCGTCCGGAAATAAGTGTTTTTCTTAATTTTTTCCAGGATGGGACAAAAATCGCGATATACACACCAATCATCCAGGCATAATCGAAAAGCATCGTAATTCCGAAAATCAAAAAGAAAAGACCGAGGGCTATATCCCATAAACCATCCTGCTGATAAGTCTTATAGACTTTATTCTCGATTTTTTTTAAATCAATATCATTATTCATACTGTATCTCCTTTATTCAGGGTAAAACACAAATAACATCTATATCACATATGAGTTTGCATTACAAACTTGTTTACGCTAATCATATAGTAAAGTTGCGGAAAATCAAGCGATTTTATCGATATTTTATAAGATATTGAAAAATAATCAGATATATTTTCTATAAATCCTTAATTTTTCGAAACTTTTCCCTTGCATTCTCGGTAAAATATCATAGATTATTTTTGCCCGGACGGTCGGTCATTTTTATTTGAGGTTTTATGAGTCCGAAGATAGTGAATAAGGAAGAGAAAAAAAAACAGATACTCCTGAAGGCGATGCAGGTCTTTTCTAAAAAAGGTCTGAAAAACAGCCGTATGATTGATATTGCCCGAGCGGCTGATATCGGCAAGGGGACTATCTATGAGTATTTCCGCAACCGGGATGAAATCCTGAGTGAAGCGTACTATTTGATAATGGGTGATATGGAAAACAGGATTAATGAATCGCTGGATTCGCTGACGCATCCGGAAGACAAAATCAAAACAGTTATCAAAGTTACCTTTGATACCGTTATGGCATTGTCACCCGATTTAATCCAGATATTTCTTGATTTCTGGTCGGAAGGAATCCGGCACCGTAAAAAAACCGGCGAAAAGATATATGATTTGGATGCGGCGTATATCGAGTACCGTCAAATGTTAGCCGGGATTTTGGACGATGGTATTCATGACGCTTGTTTCCGACCGATGGATACAACGTCGGTTGCTTCGACGATAATGGGGATTATCGATGGATTACTGTTACAGGTAATCATGGATTTTCGGGCACTGGATCGAGATAAAATCACTGACGAGGTTATTGACCTTGTCTTATTTGGAATTCGAAAAAAGTAAAATGGAGGTTATTATGAAACGACTATATTTTCTTTTTGTACTCATCTTGTTGTTTTCGATAGTGCAGGCATCGGAAGAATTAACCGGGCCGCAGATTATCCAGAAAGTGTCCGACCTGATGAACCAGGAAACAGCCTATGCCAAAATGACGCTTACTATCGTAACAACATCAGGCAAAGAGCGCCAGTTCGAATACGAAAGTTACAGCTCTGATAAAAATGAGAAAAACGCGATAGTATATACATCGCCGTCACGGGTGAAAGGTCAGGCGATGCTGTTATTGAACAATGCCGATGATATCTGGGCGTACTATCCGCGGACCGACCGCGTACGCAAGCTGGCGACCCATGCCAAAAAACAAAAGATGCAGGGATCCAATTTTACTTATGAAGATATGGGCAGTGGTGACAGTTTTATCACCGACTTTATAACATCACGATTAACCGACATCAAAATGGAAGGTTACGACTGCTATAAAATCGAGTTGAAGAAAAAGGAAGAGAGTAATTCAAACTATGGTCGCCTGTTGATGTGGGTGATAAAAGATAATTTTGTACCAGCGGTAATCGATTATTATGAAAAAGACGACCCGATGGTATGTTCAAAGCGACTACTTCAAAAAGATATACGGGTAATCGATAAGATTCCGACACCAATGCAGATGAATATGCACAATAATCTTGATGACAGCGATACCAAGATGAGTATTGTTGAATGTAAGTATAATATCAAAATCGACAAGACTCGGTTCACCGAGCGGGGTTTCTACCGATGAAATATAAAATATGTTTATTTCTATTTATTTTTATTCACATATTTGTCAACAACGCATTTGGCGAAATGTCTGTCGGTGGGTATTTCGAGCCACAGTTGTCAGCCATGTACTTTAACGATGAATACTTACAATTGAATTCTAATAAACTGCGTATCGATGTAACGAGTGATTTGAATGATAATATCAGATTCACCGGCAATTACAATTATATAAATTATAATGGTACTACCGACTGGAATCTGCTCGATTTTATGCCCAACAGGTTATCAAATATCATTCCAGATAGTCTTAGAAATCTGTATGCGTTACTATATGAAAACAAGGATGAACTGGATAATGCTTACATTCGGATGTACGTCTCGAGGTTTACATTTACGGTTGGTCGTCAGCAGATATCGGTCGGATCTGGATATGCATGGAACCCAACCGATTTATTTAACACTAAAGATATTCTGGATCCGACTTACGAACAACCGGGTGTTAATGGAATTCGTCTCGATGCCGGTCTGTTTTTCAATAATACAATTAGTTTATTTTATTCGCCGGAATATAACTGGGAGGAATCGGGAAAATTGATTCGGTTTTCCGGTACGGCGCTTCACTTCGATTATGCTTTATTGGCCGGAGAGATAAAACAAGCGAACTCCGATTATTTGAATTTCTGTTTTTCAACAGAGCGACGTCGGATGTACGGTTTTGATCTTAATGGTCAGCTATTCGGTCTCGGCTGCTGGAGCGAGAATGCCTATAACAATATGGATTCGACAAACGATTTTTGGGAGAATATAGTCGGAATCGATTATACGTTTTCGTCGGGCTGGTATGTTATGGCGGAATATTTATATAGTGAGACGGGGAAAAAGAAAACAAGTGAGTACGATATTAATGATTGGATGCGATATTTATCGACCGAGATAAAAAGTATCAGTCGTTCTCAGATATACGGATACACACTTTATCCACTGACAGATTTGATTAATATCGGCGGCTCGGTTATTTACAGCCCGGTCGATCATAGTTCGCTTTTTATCCCGACGGTCGAATATTCAATCGATGATAATCTCATGCTGACCTGTTTTGGCTCGATATATACCGGGCAAGACGGTTCGATGTACTCCCACAAAATGGGTCAGGGCGGAATAATCAGATTAAAGGCATATTTTTAAATAAACAACAGGGTGAATCATGCGTGATAAATTTTTTAATTGGCTGGGACATGTAACCTGCCGTAGATACTGGCTGGTTATTTTGATTGCGCTAGTGGTAACAATAGTCCTCGGCGGATTCGCCGAAAAAATCCGGATGGAAGTAACCTGGATGTCGATGCTTCCGAAAGATAACCCCTCGGTAAAATCATTCGAGAAAATACTTGACCAGTTCGGTGCCGCGACCAATATCATTCTCGCAATCGAAGGCGACAGCAAAAACAAAATAACCAAAGCGGCTGATGATATTGTACCGTCGCTGGAAAATGTCGAGATAGAATACACTACCACCGCTGGTGAAAATATCAAAACAAAAGCGTGTCATCGGGTCGAACATAAGTACGATATTGAATATTTCAAAAGGCACGGCCTGATGCTTGAGAAAGCTAAAAATCTCGATAAAAACAAGATCCTTTTTACCGATTACAACCTGGTTCCGTTTTTTACTCATGTTAATGATGTTTATGAAGCTCAGTGGGTGCAGGATGCGGACAATCTGACCAAACAGGAGAAGGATGCCGAACGCGGTCTGGATGGTATGTTCCGTCTTTTTTATTCGCTGGCTGATTTCGTTTACGGTAAAAACGGTGATTCAGCTTTAGTGCAGAGTGGTGTCGATGCCATGACGGTCGGGGATGGTTACTATCTTTCATCCGATAAAAAGATGCTGTTGATATTTATCACACCGACGATGACCATCAATGATATCGATGCCTCGGTGGTAGCGGTTGATTCGCTTAACTCTGTTTTGAATTTATATAAAGAAAAATATCCCGACGTGCACTTTGGTCTGACCGGGATGCATGTGGTAATGCACGACGAGATGCAGGCCGGTATTTCCGATACGGTCAGGAATTTGGGGGTTGCGATAGTGTTGATACTTGCTATTTTTATTTTCTCGTTCCGGATGTGGAGCGGTCCGCTTCTGGCGATGATGGTTTTGATAGCCGGTATCACCTGGGATATCGGACTGGCGCAAATCGTCCTGGGACGGCTTAATATAATGACAGCGGTTTGTTCGATTGTACTTATCGGATTGGGTATCGATTATGCGATACATATTATATCATCGTACACCGAACTACGTCGCAAGGGGCTGGATATCGAAGATTCAATCGCCGAATCATTCCGTAAAATCGGTCCCGGATTAATCACCGGAGCGTTAACGACGGCGATAGCGTTTTTATCGATTGCGGTAATCGGCACATCGGCACTGATGGAATTCGGATTTGTGGTCGGTGTCGGAATTATCTGCTGTCTGCTCGCTTCGATATTTTTGCTACCGGCGGTGCTGGTCGCCAAAGAGAAATTATGGAGACGAATTTCCAAAAAGGAACATCCCAAAAAAGTCGATATGGAATTTCGGTTTTTGGGCGGATTATCGGATTTCGTAACTGCCCGCCCGTGGGTTACGGTTATTGTGGCGCTGCTTATCACGATATTATTTATTCTTCAGATTCCAAAAACAAGAATGAATCAGAACTATATGGAGCTGGAACCGGAAGGCTTGGAGTCGGTTCGTTTACAGAGAGAAATCGTCAAACGATTCCACATGTCGCCGGACAACATGATGGCGATTTTTGATAATGTTGAAAAGGTCAATGAGATTCAGGATATACTAAACTCAAAACCGTCAATCGGGATGGTCGAATCGATTGCCTCGGTGCTTCCGTCAAATGAAAAACAAAACAAACGACGACCATATCTGGTGGAGATTAATAAAGCACAGGATAAACTTCCGAGGAGTACAAAGATTGATAGCGAGGCATTAATCGAGCAGTTGTATCGTTTCAGTGATAACATAATCGAGATATCATCGATGGCCTATGTCAGCGGACTGGATCGCGTGTTCGATAAGGCCAATGAATTTGTCGGATTGGATGAAGACGGCAATCAGGTTGTAACCAATTACGCCGAAGAATTGGCCGCATATTTAGAGAATCATCCCGAGGCGGTCGATAATTTACGCGGCTATCAGAAGTATTTCCGTCCGATTATGAAACAGCGTGTTACTCAGATGAGCGATAGTACGACGATTACTCTTAAAGATGTTCCCGACTCTTTCCGCGAACGGTATGTCAGTAAGGATGGTTCGCACTTTTTAATGGCGTTTTATTCGCGCAAGGATATTTGGGAAGGTTTGTTGACGACACCGTTTTTGAGTACGATTCTTCGATATGTTCCCGACGGTACCGGATCACCGGTTATTATGAAAGAGATGATTGATGCTATCGGTCGTGAGAGTGTTAAGGCATTTATTATTTCACTGATTGCGATATTCTTATTATTGCTGATAGATTTTAAATCTATCAAGACAACGCTGATTAGTCTGGTGCCGCTGTTGATTTCATCGGTTTGGCTGTTTGGCATTATGGGTTTATTCGATATTAAATTTACGATTATAAACGTAATCGGATTCCCGCTGTTGGTCGGGATAGGTATCGATGACGGGGTGCATGTTATACATCGCTACCGCCGCGAGGGGAAATTGAAACTATCGTATTCGATATCGAGTATCGGCAAGGCGATATTGCTGACTTCGATCACGACCATACTCGGGTTCGCATCGCTGTTGCAGTCGGATTATCGCGGATATATCGGATTGGGACTGGTCGTTGCGATAGGTATCGGTTTGTGTTTTATAACATCGATTTTGTTGTTACCGGCAATTATGAAAATCGCGTGGGGTGGTAAAAAGGATTACCCGAAGTTTTTCTCGGAGTGAGATGAATTATAAATCGCCGTTCGGATCGGTTTTAATGATGTAAACATACTTATTCTTCGATAAACTACGGTAACCGGTAAGTATATATCCGCCGTCAATTGCCTGAGTCACTGAATAGGCAAAATCCATCACAGGGAATGAATCCAGCGATCTTGCCCAGACAAGGTTGCCGTCTATATCGATTTTCATAAGTAATACGTTTTTATCTGCGCCCGCAAACGACTCTGAATAACCAGCGATAACAAAGCTACCATCCGATGAAGATATAATCGAATTGGCTATATCAGCACCCTGATTGCCAAATGTTTTAGTCCATATTATATCACCTGATGAATTTAATCGGATTAAATATACGTCCAGGCCACCGGCCCCAAATGATCGTGTTGTCCCCGCAACAATGCATCCTCCATCCGGTGTCGTGACTATTGAATAGCCCATATCATCTTTTGTTCCGCCGATAAATTTTGTAAAAAGAGAGTCGCCCTCTGAATTTGTCTTGATAACAAAAACATCGTTGTGTGCTCCAGAATCTTCCTGAAGCATATAACTCCCTGTGATATATAATCCGCCATTGATACTTGTCATGGCAACCCGATAGTAAATAATTGCATCACCCCAGAAAACATTGCTCCAAAGAATATCCCCGAATTGATTTATTTTTAAGGCATAAATACCATGACGTGAACCAAATGAACTAGTAAATCCTGCTATTAAAGAATTACCATCGGGCAAAGTCTCTATTGAATAAGCGGTCTCATTACCACTACCTCCGTATGTCTTGTACCACATCATATCTCCCTTCGAATCGATTCTTATTAAAAACATATCATAAGCACTGGCTCCAAAGGAAGGTATGTCGCCCGCGACTATATATCCGCCGTTCGGCGTATGAGTTATCGCTCGTCCCCTGTCATCCTGATCGGCACCATAGGTTTTTGTCCAAAGAGTATCACCGCCACGGTTTAGCCTAATTATGTAAATATCCCCCTCCCCTGATCCGAAAGATTCTGTTGTTCCCGCAACGATACAACCATCATCAAACGTCGAAATAATCGAATAACCTTCATCAATTTCGGTTCCACCGACGACCGTCTCCCAAGTCAGGAATGAACTGGAATCGGTGATGCGGTCTTGGCGGTCGCAGGAGAGGAGGAGTAATATAATTATCGTAATCGATAGGATGATATGTTTGGTGATGTTGTTTGGCATAGAACAACCTTGGTACGGATATAACATTACGCTTATTAAATTATATTCGCTATTTATATCCTTAATAAACAATAATATTTCGATATGTCAATGGGGTAAATGAGGTTGGGGGTATTTTTGACAAAACGAGATGCATGATTCGCTGCGCGGAGATTGCCACGTCGGCCCGAATAAGAATTCGACCCTCCTCGCAATGACTGGTATATATCTATGGGTGGGGTAAACCTCGCCTCTGATTATATTATCATGGGTGTACAGTGAAAAAGGGCGACCGTAAGGATCGCCCCTTAACTATGCAATTTATATACTAAAACATGCGGAAGACGAAACCGATACCGAGTGTTTCTTTGAAACGACCCTTCTTGCTCACTTCCTTATCGTACAACAACTGGGTGTAAAAATTCACCGTGATGATTTTCGTAATCGCGGCCGAAATCATATTTTCCCAGTTAATATCGATCGCTTTCCAGTCATCTTCGTACGGTGTCCCTTTAACCTCATCGCTTTTGGAAAAGAAAAAGGCCTTATACAATGTCAGCTTGCCGGTGTATTTGAGATTGTCCCGGAGAGTAAGATTAACATCGGTGACCGACTCGATACCGCCGTCGGTCAAAGTCGAATCGACCGTTGGCAACGATGCAACCAGTGTATCAACATTAGTTTTAAAAATCTGCCGCAGGGCCAAACCGAGACGGCTGGTTACATTGTCTTTATCCTTTTCATAAAATCGACGTGAGACACCGGCCGACTCGGTCAGTTTCATCGGCGTTAAGTACAATTTCTTAGCCGGTACTTTGGAATTCATAAACTGCGACTCCAGCCTGAAGGCGGCATAGGGATCGATTAATTTATGAAGTGTAAACCGTCCGACATTTTCCCAGTCGATCAGGTCGGTTGATTTTTTCGGTTTGCTCCATTTTTTGGTCTCGGCATCCTGGGTAAGAGTCTGACCGAACGACAATTTTAGGGTCGATTGGAAATTAAACCATTCTTTCAACTGTTTTTCGGCGCTGCCGTTGAGATTACCGACCCAGTTGACCGAACCGGCTTCACCGCCGTCCCATGAATCGGAGTACGACGTCTGGGTGGTGGTCAGATCAACCACCAGCGATTTTTTCCATCCGGTTGTTTCTTCCTCGTCCTGCGCCGAAGCGAAAGTCGGAACAAGCAAAATTACAAAAAATATAAATACCAATACTTTGTTCATCATTTTGGGATAACCTCCATTAAGCTGCAGTTACCTGGTGCATGTGAACATCCTGCTGGGGATACGGAATCGATATACCTTCAGCGTCAAAAGTCAATTTGACCTTCTCGGTAAGATCCCAGTAAACCGCCCAATAATCGGCACTGTTGACCCAGGGACGGACGATAAAATTAACCGAGCTGTCGGCCAGTTCCGATACGGCCACGACCGGGGCGGGATCTTTCAGGATGCGATTGTCGCCCTGAAGAATCTGCTCGAGAAGCTGTTTGGCCTTTTTAAGATCGTCATCGTACCCGATACCGAAGACCAGATCAACCCGACGGGTATCTTTGGCGGAATAGTTAACGATATTACCGCCGGTGATGTTACTGTTGGGAATGATAATCTTTTTATTGTCCGGGGTTTTCATAATCGTACTGAAAATACCGATTTCTTCAATTGAGCCGACAGTCCCCCCCGCTTCAACAAAGTCACCTGCTTTGAACGGACGGAAAAGAATCAGCATAACGCCCGCCGCAAAATTGGCCAGTGAACCCTGCAGGGCAAAACCGATAGCCAAACCAATGGCTCCGATAATGGCTACAAACGATGTTGTCTGGACGCCGAGTTGATTCAGGACGACAATAAACAAAATAACCATCAGACCGGTTTTAGTCAGGCTGCCCAAAAATTTAATCAGCGTTTCATCCATGTTGGATTTACGCATGATTTTCTTTACCATACCGGTGATGATTCCGACAACAATGCGACCGATAATCAGGATCGCGAGGGCACCAACGATTTTCCAACCGTAGATGGCTGCCCAATCAATGATTTTGTCCAGTAAACCTTCCATACTTAATCTCTCCTAAAAATAGTTTAGTTTTAATTAACACATCTAACCACATTTTCGCGGGTTTGGTTCCCCCATATTTAGATATTTTCAGATACCCGGATATCGTAGATTACAATTTATCTTCTTCTTCCCTCTGAGTGAGAATCTGCGCGATTCTTTCGCGTCGTATTTTTAATGTTTCAATCCGTTCCTGCAGAGAATCTTTCGTTTCTTTTTCCAGAGTTTCCTGCGCTTCCTGCTTGGTTTTCTCTATTTCATCATCAACCGTTTTTAACATTTCGCGGAGTTTCTCAAGCGATTCGGCCTCGGCCGCTTTATCGAATACCATCTCTTCCGGTTTCGGCTGGGTCAAGTCTTTTTCGGGACGTTCGACCTTTATCGGAATAAAACGTTTCTTATCCTGAACCGCCCGTGTGTTCATAAAGGTGGGCGAGACAATTTCAATTCCGTTTTTATGAAAAGTATCAAGAATCTGTTCATGCAAGCTGGAGCGGGATGACAAAACATGTTTGACCTCCTGAAGCAGGCCTGAAATACGATACTTGACCGAAAAATCACCCAGCTCGATTATATATACAAAAGGATCCTGAAGATGCGCCAAACGCGCCGCCTCGATTAAATGTTTTTCGATAACAGTGCGCGAGACATCGTAACCAAGCGAGATATCGGCCGAGATAATTGTCCCGTCGGAACGAATCACTTTCACCGGAGTGGTTAACATATACAAATTGGGCATGGTGGTCAGGTCGCGATCCTCGGTCTGGATTTCGACATGGAACAGACCCTGTTCCGAAACACGTCCGAAATAATCGCCAACCCGGACAAAATCGCCCGGCCGAAAACTTCGGACAGCGCGAAGCATCAATCCGGCCATGATATTACCGATAAAAGTCGGGGCGGATAGCGCAATCGCGGCACTCATTAAAATACCGATGAGACTTAACAATTGTCCGATAGTTGAATCGCTGACCGGCAGGGCCATAATGATAATTATCAGACCGGCGAAAGAGAGCAGAAGTATAATCATCTGTCGATGAAGATGACGTCCCGGCTGGCCGCGATAGTGACGTTCGAGTATAAAACGGATGACCATTATCATCGCGACAACGATAATGAGAGTGGCACCGAATGGTAGAATCGGTCGCAGAGTTTCAAACAGATTTTTTAGAACATCCATGTTTCACCGACTTTATTTTATAAAACAATAAGGGATATTAATTACTTATTATTCAACAAAAAAATCGTTGTTTTTTTATTGCAATGTCGCATACGCTGCAAGGACAATCGAATTAAAAATGTGGCCGACCGGATCGACAGCGTAAGTCGATGCCACCGGCACCGCGCCGCCGAAAATAATCCCGGCCACCTCTGCTTTGGCATACATCACCATCGCCTTATAGACACCATCAGCCGTTTCCATGCTTGGACATGCAAAAATATCGGTATCGCCTGCGACTTTAGAATTGGTGATTCCTTTCGAATGGGCCACTTCGGTATTGATAGCAACATCAAACGACAGCGGGCCATCGATAAAGCAGCCCTTTATCTGTCCGCGATCAGACATCTTGGCAATCGCGGCTTCTTCCATTGTCACCGGGATAGCCGGATATATCGCCTCGACTGCCGCCAGAAGCGCCGCTTTAGGTTGTTCAATACCCATCACAGTCGCCAGCGCGGCGGCATTCTGCACAATACCAATCTTATCCGTCGCTTTAAGCACAGCATTAACAGCGCTATCGGTAACAAACATCAGTTTGTGATATCTTTCTGTTTGCATGATACCGATATGAGATAATGTCTTGCCTTTCGTCAGAAAGCCGGAATCTTTTGCGACAAGAACATCAACCATTTCGGTAGTATCGACACATCCCTTGAGAAAGAAATCAATCTCTCCCGCTTTGGCCATCCCGATCGCTTTGAGTATCGAGGTTTTAAGATTTTCCGCCTCGATAATTTTGTACTTGCTTACATCCTGATTGGCTGCACGGGCGGTACTTTCGATTTCGATTTTATGACCGATCAATATCGGTGTGACATAACCTTCCTCGGCAGCCTGTATTGCCGCTTTAAGACATTTACCGCCGCGGGGGTAAATCATCCCCATTCTTGGGGCGGCCTTGTCTTTTATTTTGATTTTGGTATTCTCTTTGAGTTCGGCAAATGATTTTATCACAGTGCACCTCCCAAAACACCCGATGATTTATAATATTCCGCCACCAGACAGGCAATCGAAACCGAAGCCTTCTTATTTTTAAGCGTATCGGTGCGGGACACAAGCGAGACCGGCACTTTCGCCCCGGTAATAACGCCCGCAAAAACGGTGTCGGCAAAATTAATCAGCGACTTGGCGATGATGTTACATTCCTCGATACTGTTGACCAGATAAACATCGGCCTCGCCCGCGACCGGACCCTCGATGTTTTTCAGTGAAGCCATCTCTTTCGAAGTGGCGGCATCGAAAGTCAGCGGTCCCTGAATGACGATATCATCAAAACCCATCGACTCGACTTTTTCGATTACCTTACGGCACTCGGCTGTCTGAGGGATATTATCATGCACAAAATCAACCGCACCTGAAAGAGCAACTTTAACCGGGTTGATGCCAAGCGCCCGAAATACCAGTGCGGAGTTTTCCATAATCTGTATTTTCTGGTCGAGATCGGGACGGACAACCATGCCACCATCGGTCATACCGAGCAGTTTAAAATAGCCGGGAATATCCAGCACCGCTGTATGCGATACCAAATTTTTGGTTTTTAAATTAAAATCGTGTGAGAGGACAGTCTTTAAAAGACCCGATGTCGAAACAAAACCCTTCATAATGACATCGGCATTGCCCTCGGCGGCCATTTTCACCGCTTCGTATGTAAATTTTGAGACATCGTCGTTGTGCACGATATCAAATTTCGAAATATCAATGTCACCCTCGACGGCGCATTTATTGATTTTGTCGCGGTCGCCGAACAGGGTGGCATCCAGGATACCGTCGGCATTGGCGGACGACAGCGCGCCGAGAACATCAACATCACTGGCGCCGGCCACAGCAACCATTTTTCGTTTTCCCTTGCGGGCGATTTCCTGCGCCCGTTCGATAATCTGATCGGACGACATAATCGGTTGGTTTTTTATCTCCGTACTCATGGATTTTTACTCTATATCTAATATTCTTTTGGAATTTCGGTTTTATTCAGAACCCGGATCGCCCCGGCCGCGAGCGCTTCCATCTCGAACTCACCCGGCACAACCACCACTTTACCCAAAAAGCCGATATACCCCTGAAGCATATTGACAAGCTTTTCCGATTTGGCCATTCCCCCGGTAAGCACGACAGCATCAAACTTACCTTTTAAAACAACAGCGCACTGGCCGATTTCTTTGGCGATCTGGTACACCATTGCACCATAGTACAGTTCTGCTTTTTTGTCGCCATCCTCAATCATTTTTTCGACTTTGCGAAGGTCGGCCTCGCCGATGTAGGCTTTTAATCCCGACTCGCGGGACAGTTTGGTGATGAGTTCTTTCTCTGTGTATTTTTTCGAATAAGCCAGCTTGACCAAAGCACCAATTGGAAGCGCACCGGCACGATCAGGCGAAAATGGCCCCATCCCAAGGAGAGCATCGTTGACATCAACGATGTTACCTCGATTAACCGCCGCAACCGAAATACCGCCACCCATGTGCACCGCCACGAAATTGCAGTCCTCGAGTGTTTTGCTGTTTTTCTCAGCCTCGCGACGACAGACCTCTTTGATATTGAGAGCGTGCGAGCGGCATTTCCGTTCGATTTCAGGCACACCGGAAATACGGGCAAAGACGGTAAAATTGTCGATAGTCACCGGGTCAACAATAATTGCCGGGACTTTGTATTTCTTGCCCAAATGATTGGCTATTATAGCACCAAGGTTGGAGGCATGATTGGAGTAGCGAGCGTTATGTAAATCATCGAGCATTTTTTCGTTGATAGTGTACGCGCCGCCTTCAAGTGGTCTGAGTGGCGCCCCGCGACCGGCAATCGCGACCACTTTTTTATCATCGACTTTTTGGTCGGCCAGCCACTGGTCTATATTTTTCATACGTAAATCGAATTGATCGGCGACATTATCGAACGCGGCTAATTCGTCGGCCGGATGACTGACCGCTTCCTCGGCCAATCGTTCCTTCCCCTTAAAAATAGCCATCTTGGTCGAGGTTGAACCGGGATTGATAACAATGATTATCTCTTCCATATCAATACCTTTTTTATGAGGGTGCCCCGATTGATTCTTTGGCAAGCTCGCGACCTTTGGCAAAAGCCTTAAGATTCAGATCGACGAATTTCGCTTTCACACGTTTCTGAATCGCCGTCTCCCAGGTATCGGTTCCCAGATTAAGTCGTTCCGAGATTACCCCCAGAAGCAGGATATTAACCAGTCGCGGATTGCCAAGTTCAAACGCAATCGAGTCGGCATCGAGGGCAATCACGTTATTGAATTTTTTCTTCAGATCAGCAACCGGATCATCGGGATATTTAATCTTGCCCGAAGTAGCAATCGGCGGAATCAGTCGAGTGGTCGAAGTGGCAATCAGGCCATCTTTTTTGATCCAATCAATCGCGCGCAACGCTTCGGCCTGCTCGAATGAAATTAATACATCGGCCTGGCCATAAGGAATAATCGGCGAGTACACTTTAGGTCCAAACTTAACATGCGAGGTTACCACTCCCCCGCGCTGGGACATACCGTGCACTTCCGATTTTTTAACATCGAGACCGGCCTGAATAGCGGTTTCCGAGAGAACTTCCGAGGCGAGCAGGACGCCCTGTCCGCCAACGCCGACTATCAATACGTTTGTGACTTTATTATCCATGTTCACCTCACTTCACTTTCGCCGGTTTTTCAGCCAGTACGATCGCTTCCGGTTTACATACCTGCGTACATAAAGAACAACCGGTGCATAGTATGGGATCGATTATCGCTTTGGGACGATTACGTTTGGTCATTTCGGTAGAAGTCATAATCGCCGGACAGCCGATCCGGAAACAAGCACTGCAACCGTTGCACAAGTCGGAAATTACCGTGTAAGGTTGTTCCATAATCCGTTTCGGCATCAATACGCACGGTCGGTCGGTTAGAACCACCGACGGTCCGGGACGATTGACCTCCTCTTTGATAATTTCCATCGAACCTTTGTAATCGTAAGCATCCGCATTCCGCACCGATTCGACTCCAAGCGCCTTGCACAACTCGGCCAAATCGACCTGTTTGGTCGGTTCACCCATGAGTGTATATCCGGTGGCGGGATGCTGTTGTCCGCCGGTCATGGCGGTCACGCGGTTATCGAGAATTATCACCGTAACATTGCTTTTATTATAGACGGCATCGAGTAGTCCGGTTATCCCGGAGTGCAGGAAGGTGGAATCACCTATCACCGCGACAACACCTTTTTCGTGACTGCCGACTTTTTCCATCCCGATGGCACTGCCGATTGATGCGCCCATACAAATACATGTGTCCATAATGCCGAGCGGCGGCAGGACGGCTAAAGTGTAACAGCCAATATCGCCGGTGACAGCGACACCAAGCTTTTTAAGCGCCATAAATATACCGCGATGCGGACATCCGGGACAAAGCACCGGCGGACGCGGGAACAGGCCTTCCGACTGAAACTCGGCACCAAGCACTTCATCGATAAACCCGGCCTCCTTTAATCCGAGGGAGACTTTGTATGGTGAAAGTTCACCCAGATTCGAGAAATATTTTTTCCCTTCAATCTGAATACCGGCCGCTTTGATAGTCTCTTCGTAGTACGGTTCCAGTTCTTCGACAATAATAACTTTTTTGTGCGACTCGACGAATGTGCGAATTTTGTCCAGTGGTAACGGGAAACCGAAACCGATTTTAAGATAATCGGCATCGGGAAGGTTATCCTTGGCATACTGGTAAGCAATACCGCCGGTGATAATACCGATATCGGAACCGTTATTCTCGACAAAATTCAACTCGCTCTCTTCGGAGAATTGACGCAGTTTTTTCAGTCGTTCGGTCAAAACGACATGACGTTTTTTCGCGTTGGAGGGAATCATCACGTACTTCTGCATGTCGCGTTTGAATTCGGGCGCGGGAATAGTGATCGGATCGTTTTCCTCGACGATTCCTTTTGAGTGTGAGATACGGGTTGTCAACCGAAGCATAACCGGGGTGTCGAATTGTTCAGAAATTTCGTAGCCCTTTAGCACAAAATCTTTGGCTTCCTGACTGTCGGACGGTTCCAGAAATGGTATCTGGGCAAATTTGGCGAAATACCGATTGTCCTGCTCATTCTGCGAGGAGTGCATCTCGGGATCGTCGGCCGACACTAAAATAAATCCACCATTAACACCCGTGTATGCGAAAGTCATCAACGGATCGGCCGCGACATTAACACCAACATGTTTCATCGTTACCAGCGCGCGTGCGCCGCCGAGTGAGGCACCGACGCCAACTTCGAAGGCTACCTTTTCGTTGGGTGACCATTCGGCATAAAGCGAGGGGTATTGATCGGCGATGGTTTCGAGTATCTCGGTTGAGGGTGTTCCCGGATAGGCCGATGCCAGTTTTATACCGGCTTCAAATGCACCTCGGGCCACCGCCTCGTTCCCCGAAAGAAGTCTTTTCATATAAAATCTCTCTATATTTTTTATTCAATTTTTCCGGGATAAGTATAGGAAAAAAGCTCGGAATAGTCAACCGGCGAGGATTGGTATTGAAGGATATGAATTTAGAATCATAACTTATTTATTCTTATTATGGGACATGGTCAGTTTGCTTATTCAACGGCCTGCCCTGGGCACTCTCAAAGCAAACAACATATCGATAAAGACTATCGCGGCACCGATTATAAATGTTGCCTGATAACCGAACATTGACCAGAGAACACCACCGGCGATCGGTATCACTACGGCAGTGATATGATTGGCGGTCATCCCGAATGACAAACATCCAGTTAAATCTTCGGTTGGGGCAATCCTTCGCAAATACGATTTTAATGCTATCGACGAGCCGAACAAAATATTATCAATCAGATAAAAGACAATCAGAAGCGGTAAATACTCGACAAAGGCATAACCGGCAAAGATAAATACCAGAATAAACGAACAGGTGACCAGCACCGAACGCTCGCCGAACCGGTCGCTTAAATTACCCAGCAGTCGGTTGGTGAAAATCGTAAAGACATTATTAAGCAGAATCACGGTCGAGACAATCGATATCGATAACTCGTGATTTTTTACCAGCAGGAAAATGGCAAATGTGGTAAAGATATGGCGACGGCACCCGCGCAGAAACGATAGTGTATAATAAAGCCAGTATTGCTTTTTGATAGTCACTTTACGGTTTTCGCCGGCCCCGCGGTTGGCCGGAAGGGCAATAATCAGATAGATACCGATAAGAAAAACGGCACCGCCGATCAGATAAAATACCTGTCGGTAATTAAGGAAAAATGTCAGAATCAAAACCAGCAGTCCGCCGGTCAGACCGGCCATTGATTCGAATGAAGCGAGTCGTCCCTGCGCACGTCCGGACTTATTCGATTCGGCGAGAAGTAAAAGCTGTGAGGAATTCATCGGTTCGAAATAATGGAACCCGAATGACATCAACAATGTCGCCACCATCAACATTAAAATCGAATGTGATGCCCCCGAGACGATTAATCCGAGGCCAAGAAATATCATCGATAACGATGCGATTTTTGATTCGGTCAACCAGATAGCCAGCGCCCCGGCGCCTAAAGCGAGAAGTCCCGGAATTTCACGGACTGATTGAATAAAACCGACATCGGTTGGTGAAGCGCCGAAAATTTCAACGGCAAAGTTATTAAACATTATCCGCCAAACCCAGAAACCTACCCAGATAACAAAGGAGGAAAAAGTAACGGTTGTAATCGAGACTTTCTTTATACCCAGCGCCATAATCTGCGGAAGATAATATATTTTGACGGTTTTATAGAGAAAAATCGGATAAATGACGATAAAAATCTTAGAGAATAATGATTTTAGCAAAATGTTAAGCATATTCAAATGTGCCAAAATCGATTGACTAATTTAATATTGGATATATATTTATAGCCCCAAAATTGTTAAGAGGGATATTTATGGAATTTGATAAATCAATATTTAAGGCATACGATATTCGAGGTATGTATCCGCATCAACTCGATGGAAAAATCGCATATGGAATCGGCAATGGATTAGCCGGTTATCTTAAACCGACCACAATCGCGGTCGGTCGTGATATGCGAATGTCATCTGACGAGCTATTCGAACATCTCAGCCATGGTATTATCGATGCCGGTGTGGATGTTGTCGATCTGGGTAGAATTTCGACCGACGGGCTTTATTTTGCGGTCGGGAAATTCGAATATGACGGCGGGGTGATGATTACCGCCAGTCACAATCCGAAAGAGTATAACGGTTTTAAAATCTGCCGTCAGCAGGCGATGCCGCTGTCGGGACAGGCCGGTCTGGATAAAATAATGCAGGCGATGGCTGAAGATACTCTGGAGAAATCATCACAGCGGGGAAATATCAACCGTCGTGATATTTCGGCCGATTATGCCAAACACTGTTTATCTTTTATAGATACTTCGATTATCAAACCGTTCAAAATAGTTATCGATGCCGGTAACGGTATGGCCGGATTGACGCTTCCGCCGGTATTTGAAAAACTCCCCATTGACGTGATTCCTCTTTATTTTGAACTGGACGGCTCGTTTCCAAATCATCCGGCCTCACCAATTGAACTTGAGAATCTGGTTGATCTTCAGAAAAAAATCGCCGAGGAAAAAGCCGACTTTGGGGTTGCTTTTGATGGTGACGCGGATCGGATGTTTTTGATTGATAGTTTTGGAAATCAAATCGGCGGTGATATGGTAACGGCGTTGGTGGCCGATAATTTATTGGATAAGAATCCGGGCGAAACAATACTCTATAATCTTATCTGCTCCAAAGCAGTGCCGGAACTGGTAACAAGAAAGGGCGGGACGGCGATTAAAACCAAAGTCGGTCATGCTTTGATTAAGCCACTCATGAAAAAACACAATGCCATTTTCGGTGGAGAGCATTCGGGGCATTTTTATTTCCGGGATAACTGGTTTGCCGATTCCGGATTGATTGCTTTTCTGGTATGTCTGGAGTTATTGAGCAAACATGAAAAACCGCTGGATGAAATGGTCAAGGAGATTAATCCGTATGTCCGTTCGGGTGAGATTAACAGCCGGGTGAAATCGGCTCGGGATAAGATCGAGGAAGTTGCGAATCATTTTTCCGATGGTGAGCAGGATAGGCTTGATGGTTTAACCGTTGACTATGGTGATTTTTGGTTCAATATTCGTCCCTCCAATACCGAGCCGCTTCTGCGGTTGAATGTCGAGGCTAAATCGAAAGAGATTCTTGACAAAAAATGTGATGAGATTCTGAAAATAATCCAATCATAAATCGAATTTTATATTCATTGTAATAACACAAAAGCCCCTCGATGGGAGGGGCTTTTGTTATTTGCAAGTCCGAAGTTATGCTTGTTTAGGGCATTACTTAAGCAGGACCATCTTTTTGGTCGCGGAGAATTTGCCGGCGGTCGCTTTGT